>Ga0302306_10000418_pt1 | contig 27819 bp, 17 predicted proteins | sample III_Palsa_E3_1_FD_198761 | JGI IMG/M metagenome (GOLD analysis project Ga0302306, IMG submission 198761) | Peat permafrost microbial communities from Stordalen Mire near Abisko, Sweden - III_Palsa_E3_1 | ecosystem: Environmental > Terrestrial > Soil > Palsa > Peat permafrost | place: Sweden...
AGTTTTCCAATATAAGTTGTTCTGTGTAAAAATTATTTTTCATAACTATTTTTTAGTTTCTAAAATCTATAACAAAGAAGCATGGGAAGAGACTTGCACTCTTTTAATAGATTTTGCAGATCTATACATTACTGTATATGTTACCCATAAGATAAAAAAACATTATCGTTTGGGAGACTTGAACTCCCAACCCCGAAGAGAATAGTTTTTGAAACTATCGCGTTTACATTCCGCCAAAACGATTAAAATATTCATATTAAAAAAAAACAACATGGACAAGATTTGAACTTGTGAGAATAATTAAATTATCCTGCCGCTTTAGCAAAGCGGTGCTTTAAACCACTCAGCCACATGTTTAAGAGATTTTATAATTATAGATATTGTAGGATAATAATATAAAAGAATACCAAACAAATTAACCAAATAATATCAACAAAATAGCCAATACCAAATAGAGAAAATCAAAACCTAAGTAGATGATTTCGCGTAACTTGACCTAAATTAATTCTTATAGTATTGAACAAAAACTAAAAATTAAGCCAATAACAAACATGCGCGCCATGAAAACACAGTAATAAATAAAGAATAATGATCCAAAAATACCATTCATCTATTCCTAAATGGAGCCGCAATATATTACACTAAATTGAATTCCTATGAAACATTAACCCTAATAATCATTAAAATACTTAAATAAATGACTAGCTAAACTATGCTAAACCAAGTGTTAATGCATACATGTGTTAATTCACCCCAAAGACCCGATGCGTACTAATAAAAAAGCATTGTGCTAAAGGTAATTTTAAAGGGATTCAATTCTAAATAAATTTGTTGGTGGCCATTCACAACCAATCCTAAATATTTGGAATGTGTTATATATATAGATATATGAGCCCAAATAAACCAGCAAAAAACATATATTTCAGATAAAATTAAATAAAAAAAATCCTTTTTTTAAACTGCTTATGTAATATTTTTGTATGTTTACCTTCTATAACTTGCTTCCGCAGATTACATCAGAAAACCAGCGCAGCTAAAATTAAAAAAAATCCTATGACAATTAAAAAAACAATATAATATTTAATCTTTAGATGTTCATGCATTTTTGCAACTAATTCTAATAAAAACAGAAAAAATTCCCCATGCTGTTACTAATTGGCCATGGACTAACTGTTACTAAAGTGATACCCATGAGCTTTTTCTTGAAAAATTTCATTTTTATAAATTCTTGCATTCATTTTTTTTGTATTAAATTTTTGCTAAAAATAATTAAATATTAATTATAGTGTTTTTTAATAGTTTTTTTTGTTTTTTTATTTTTTTCTTTTGTTTTTTGGGCTTCACGAAATTAAAACTAAAAAAGAATTAAATAATTGTCTAAATATATTCAAATATTAAATTAAGCTAGAAACCTTTCAAAAATATATTTATCATTAAAATTATTTTTGAGTTAAAATAGATTTTTAACACTAAAATTAATTGGCATAAAGCCATGATTAGGCCCCACATAATTCAGAACATTGTCCAAAATAATTACCCAGGTAAATTAACATTTAAATGCGATTTAGATTTAATCTACCAGGAACTTGCATCCATTTTAATAGCTAAAGACGGTAATGCAAAACATATGTAAAACATCTCATTTGAAGTAATTAACAAACGAATTTCAGTTTGCTGTAGGTAAAACTAAAAAATTATCATACTTCCAATAAACGACAATTCACCAAATTTCAATCTGGTTTTGATCATAACATATAAGAATCAAAAAGCAATGTTTTTTTGTATTCCAAGGAAAATCATTTGTTATCGTAACTCCAGTACACATTGATTACCGATAGTTTTAAATAGTAAAAATTGGTTCTATCACTAAGTCCATGGTATAATAATAAAGCAAAAGTAGGTAATGCTCATATTTACTAATACTAAACTAGGTATCTAATGTCCAAATGAATTCTAATATAGGATTAATGTGTTATATTAATATTTTTTAATATAGTTTTTCTTGTTGAAATTGAATCAAACAATATCATAATTAAAAAAACCAATAATAAAAATTAAATTAATATTATAGTTAAAATAGAAACTTACAAAAATTGCAATAACTAAAAATAAAAAAAAAAACGAAATCGTAGAAAATGTATTAGCCCAAACATTAAAGTCATTTCCAGGTTCCGAAAAACGAAAGTCTATAGCTGTTAAAAGATTTTAACATTATAGACTTTCGTTTTATACAACACAAATATAAATGTCAGTTAAATTTATTAACTTGAATAACATGAAAAAAAATTACCATTACTGCAATAAGCCCAAATTGATTCTGTTAATGCCAAACCCTAACATAGACCCAGCCAAATAAATCCATTTTTTAATGATGGATTACTGTGCTGCAGCATTTAAATTAACCATTAAAAATTGTTCCTAATACCCATACCAACTCACCTAAGCTAATTGTAGCTAACCCCGCGCCGACTAAACGAAAACATTGTAATCTGATATCCTTCCATAAATATTAATTATGTTTTAAATCTTCTTAAAGCAAAACTGCTTAAAGATTTTATTATTTTTTTTTATAAAATTGATGTAAAATCTTAATTACAACTTTCTTCTACGAGATTTTATTAATAAAATCTCTTTCTATTTTTAATAATTTTATTAATTGCCATAAGTTCTTTACAAATGAAATTCTCGAATTTATTTTGTGTTTAAAAACCATGGGCAAATATACCGTAGACATTAAAATTAACGGTTAATAAAAAACAAAAAGAAAAGCAAAAAAAATGGAAGAGAAAAAATTATAATGATCTAATTGTGGCATAAAAAAAATTAATCAAACTTTAGATAGGAATATGGATAGACGGAATCGAACCCGTATCTGACACTGTGACAAAGTGCCAATTTTACCATTAAACTACATCCAAAAAAACTAATGAATATAAACTTTGATTAATTTTTTTTTTTTATATAAGATTGCTTGAATAATAATAGTCCCCAATTAAAAATATACAAAAAACGGACTTGATATAAAAGTTTTAGAAAGTACTTAAAATTGGATATGTACTTAATCTTAAAATCAAATCTTTAGTAATGGCTGAACAAAAGATATTGTTGGTAGTCGAACACAAAGAGCTTCCTCTATAGAAGAAAAATTTAATTCTGAACTATCCATAAACAAATAATAAATTAGGAAATTTAAACTATACCAGATTCAAGAAAGCATAATTTTTGTTAAATGTGGGTTTTAATACTTTTACCTTGTTTTGGGAAAAGCTGGTTTTCTAAACCAAAATACCTCCTTGATGTCTAAATATAACGAAAATTACTTAATAAAACCTGATACACAAGGACCTTTATAAAAAAAAGCATGTTTGAAAAATTTTAGGTGTATTCTTTCGGTTATCTATAGGCCCAAGCAAGTAATAATTAATTTAGAATTTTCTATTAAAAGAATTTGTGATAAAATTAATTCCTTTTTCTAAAATTTACAATAAGAAATATTTATATTAATAATTGAAATGTTTAGTAACAGACGCATAGCCGTCCATAAAAAATATTCAGAAAGAGATATTACGTTCTTTTGGTTTACAACACTAATTGAAAATTTAAAGCAAACAAACTCATTGCTTGGTTAATGGGTTTTCTATTATAATATTTTTTTTATTATTTTTTTTTAATAAATTATTAATATTATATAATTTAAATTTTTTCCGAATTCTTTTATTAGTATATTTAATATTTTTAATTATAAAATATTTTTTATTAAAAAAATAATTATTAATATAGTTTTTTAAAACTTTTTTTTTAATTTCTTTTTCTTTTTGTAATTGTTTAAAAAATAAACTAGAATTTCGTTTTACTATTGGATATTTTTGTTTATTTTTTTTTAGTTTTTTCAAAAACAATTTTAGGTTCATATAATTTTTTGTAGAACGTGGGACTTGAACCCACAACTCAAAATGAGGCTTGTTTCTAAAACAAGTGTGTCTACCAATTCCACAGTTCTACTCTTCTCTACTCCGTACGGGAATCGAACCATATATTCGCCGTGAAAGGGCTGCTATCCTAACCGTTAGATAGAACGGAGTTGAATTGGAGCCAAAAGGATTCGAAACCTTTGCATGGAGGGTATCAAAACCCTCTGCACTTACCACTTGGCTATGCTCTTTTAAATTATTATAATATTTTTGTTTATTATTTTATTTTCGAACGTAAAAATGATGTCAGATTGGCGTGCTAATTGTTTATTAAGTAATTTGTCTTCTAAGACGTGCTGCACCCACTTAAAGAAACTGTTATAGCACCCAATTAAAGAAACAAACTAAAGTTAATGCCGCTAACAAATAAGAACAAGGAAATATTCATTAATATAGTAATAAAGCAATTACTTCTATATCATAGACGTGAATTAAATAAAGAAATCCAATACAATATAAATATCTGTACTATCTTCTATAAATAATAAAATCTAATTTATCTGATAGCCAATATAGATATTTCTACAAAAAATACTAGCGTTATTAATTCCGAAGATTAATCCCAATAGATTTTCTTGAAGTATTATAGTGATGCTAGAACGTAAATTTAATAATAATTATGCTGAATAAAAACAATATACTTACAGCTCCTATATATACTAATAATAATAATTAATCCAATATAAGATATTACACATTATTAAGTATAATAGGATATACTACTAAATAAATATGTTTAATATTAAATATAAAACTGTAATGAATAGGGTTTAGCAGACAGACCGACCAATAAGATTGCAAAGAAGTTGTAAAATTTCTAATATATTAAAAAATTCCATATTAATTTTTAGTTTTTGTTATTTGGGAAGAATAAGATTCGAACTTATAACCCCTCACGGGACTTGATTTACAGTCAAGCGCCTTAACCGTTCAGCCATCTTCTTGGAGGAAACGAGGGTTGAACTCGCAATACTGACGTGCAAAGCCAGCGTTATACATTTAACTATTCCCCCATGTAATTTGAATTCAGAGAAGAAGGGAATTGAACCTTAACCAAAGTTTTGGAGACTTTTATTTTACCATTAAACTACTTCTCTTTAATATTATTTTATATTTAATTTAAATTTTTTATTATAATATTTTAATCAATTTATTTTATGAGAGATGGTATGTATATACGAAAACTGAATATTTAATAAAATGTTGTTATATTTTATTAACGCTTACGAATACTGAATATTTAATAACATATAACCAACATTTTATTAAATAATATAATAAAATTTATTAAAAAAACCATAAAAAAATATTAATTAATTAATATTTATAATGGTTTTTACGTTCGAAAATAAAATATAAATAAAAAAAAAAAGAATATCTATAAATGGAAATATTATTTATATTTTTAACGCTTACTACCAATATTGGCCGTGTTTTTAGGTATTTATATAGAAAAAACGCACTAATCTTGAACATATTTAAAACGATGATGACATATATTTTGGTATGCTAATTGCAATGTTTAACATTTTATATTTTATTGTTTCTTTAATGAATTTACTACCTGGATATATATTTTTCAGGAACTGTTAGTTTTTAATAATTATAAATTAGCTTATGATGGTAATTTCATTAACTTATCATTATTGTCTCATCAGTCTTAAACAAGTTTATGCGTCATTAGTCTTTTGTGAATTTCTAGCCGATAGATGACCAATTAAAAAAAAGCTATTCAAATGTTATTTATACTTAGAATTAGTTTGTATTTAATTTTTTTTTAACTTCGTGATTTATTTATGTTTATATATCTGGGGTTTGAAGCAGCTACTCCCATTATTATTTTTAATTTATCTTAATTGGTGGGGAACGTAAAAGTACGTTTAAGAGCATCTTTGATTGTTATTTTTATATACATTAAATATTTTCTTTTAATAACATTATGTACAATAATTTATTATTAATACATTAACTAGGTAGTACTGTATTTTTTTGAATTACTTTTATGTTGAATTTTCTTTTAAGCAACAATTAAATTATATATATTGGATTTTTAGTAGGATTTTCTATTAAAATTCCTACTAATCCATTTCATGTTTGGGCTTCCTCATGCACATGTTTGAAGCTAGCACCAATTGGTTCTGTATTATTAGCTAGGAATTATCATTAAAAATGGGTGGTTATAGCTTTTTTAAGAATATTATTACCTATTATGCCCAACAATGTATGTATCAATACGCTAATGTTGGGTTGGTTTATTAGCGTAATATGTCAATTAATTAATACAAGTTTAATTATTATTTACTGAATCTGATTTGAAAACGTTTAATAGGCTTATTATTAGTATAGTACATATGAATATTTCTTCTTTTAGCTACTTTTAGCAGGTGAAAAAATTGCTAATATTAGGTGCAGTAGCAATGATGGTTATCTCATAGTTTAATTGCATCTGTCATTATTTTTTTGTTATTGGAGTTTTATAATGAACGATATCAATTCGTGGATATGACTTATTAATGGTAGTTTAGTAAATTCAACATATTAATTTTAGTATTAGTTTTTTTTATATTTGTTATATCTAAATTTTTCATTTCCCATTAACTTTTGGATTTTGGCCAGAAATGCTTTGTTATTACGGGTTTATCAATAGTGTTCTTTTTTAGATATTATTACTAATACTTAATTTCATCTATATTTAGTTGTTGCAAGTAATTTAATTTTTTATTACGAAAGTATTTTTTGGTATTACTAACAGACTATATTTATTCAATTTTCAGATTTAAACATTTTCAGAATTTTTTTTATTTTGTTAATTTACTATTTTATAATTTATTATTTGGGATTTTACCTGAAAGTTATATTAAAATTACTTGTAAAAACCAATAAATTTTTTATTAACATCATTTAACTTATACATATTAACATGTAAATACACAAATTTTTTTTATTATTTTTTTACCAGAAATTTTATTATCATTTTAGCTATCTAATAATAATTATTATCTTCATTTAGTTTTACAAATTTCAATTAAACCAAAGATATCTCAAACGATTTATTATTTATTTTTACATTTATTGATTAATTTAGAAGCATTAATATTTATATTTTATTATTACCGAAAGAAGGTAGTAAGTTTATTTCATAACCTATTATGTAGTGACTCCTTTTACAGTACTTTTTAAAATGTATTACATTATCTTTAAGTACTATGAATTATTCTTTTATTATTATTTCTCCAAGTACTGAAGATTTTACGTTATAGGTGAAACGCTTTTATTAATTCAACAGCACAACGTTTAGGCTTTTTATTTTCTTATGTGTGCTGGTAATTTTTTATTATTATGATGTTACAATTAGAATTAAGTAATATTTGGTGCTTATGTTTTAACTTGTTTCGGGAAATTCAAAAAGTAGATTTGAAGCTGGTACAAAATATTTTCTTTCGAACGTCGTTTATGTCAGGATTAAGTTTTAATGTCAATGACTATTTTTTATAGTATGTATTGGTACGCTAAGTGTAATTGTAAATTTCTCTTTTAAGTTGGTTTTGAACTACCTATTACACCTTTTTATCAATTTACATTTAGCTATAGCTTTTTTAATGTCTATATCAACTTTTTAAAGCATCTTGCTGTACCTTTTCATCTTTTGGACACCAGATGTATATCTAAAATACTACACCAATCTTTAACTGCATATTTTTCTACTGTTTTCAAAATCAGCAGCTATTATATCATCTTATATACAATATTTGGAATTTTTCCTGTGTTCAACTATATTTATTGAAAATACATATTTTTGTTATTGGAGTTTTATCTTTAATTTATAGGTACTTCGCATGCATTTAATCAAACAAATATTTAAACGTTTATTTGCTTATAGTTCCTATTGCGCATTCTGGTATAATTCTCAATAATGTTTTCGTTTGGTAACCGTTGAAACTTTTTGTTTAGCTTATATTTTACTTTTTTTGTTATTTCATTTATGGTTTTATGTTTTTTTACGGCATTTACAATGTGTTGTTTCTTTTAGATGGAAAAGTTGCAATATAATGATATTAAAGATCTTGTTTCGTTTAACTACACCATACAATCTTATTAGAATTACAATTTACTTTAACAATGTTATCATTTTGCTGGTATACCACCAATTAATTGGTTTTTTTCCTAAATATTTTGTTTATTGAATCATTAATGTAATTTAGAAGCTTATAATTACTTTAATTATATTTATTAGTTTGTTCTACTTTAAGTACAGTTTATTTACTTAAAATTAATTATGTAATATTTGGTCTTTTGGTAGCGCTTAAAGATTTTATTTATTTTACCGTTAACACCACTAATGTATATTTTTTATCGTTATTCAAATTTTTAACATTATTATATTTTCCTTATTCTTCTTTATCCTTACGTAATAATTTTTCATAATTCTGTTATTTCATTAAATTTCAATAATACAAATAATTATTTATATTTGTCGTTAAACGAATTTTTTTATGGGAGCTTTAACCGCTAAAACTTATAGCTTTAAATATCGTAGTTGGGAGCTTCTAATCAAAAATGTCTATAGATCTTAACTACACCATTAGGTTGCTTCAATTTTAATACAAAAACGGTAGTAAATGAAATAATACGTATTTTACCTAGTAATAAATTATGCAATAAATGATGATTTAATTACTTAATAATACAAGATTTGCATTTGTATTCTGAAAAACATAATCGAACTAAAAAATAAATTTAAAAAGAACATTTATTAAATAGTAATAAAAATTATTATCCAATATATACTCCATATTACAACAAATGCAGTTTCTCAAAATACTAACAGATTTGAATTATTGCAAAATCAGATTTAAATATTGTTTTTGTAAATATATTTGATTTAGAATCTTTATCTTGGATTTAAATCTACTAATTAAATTTTTCAATCAATTTAAATAATACTTATATTACTTTCTACTGAAAAAATACTTAAAAGATTATGATTTTAGATATCAATGATTTATCTCAAATTGATAAAGAAATTTTTTTAGTAAACTGATTTTGTTAATACTAATAGGATGTAATCCTATTTTTAGAAGAGCCAATACTTTCAGTATATATAAAAACGCGCATTACTTGAACGCACAAGTTCCTATATATACTTTTTGGACATATTAAATAGTTCTCATGTTTTTTTCTACTGAATTTAGGTAATAATTATAAATGAATTTATTAAGCTTATTTATAGGTAAACATAAAATTTAGTACTAAATTTTTAAAAGCAAAAAAACCTTTAATAATTTATTGGTAAAGAATTTTTTTCACGTAAAGATTCTAATCAAATTTTATTATTTACTTAAAAATATTTATAATATTATTCGCGTTAAATTTTAACGAAAATGTAACAAGTAATAATCATTTTAGAAAATCCTACTATTAATCAATTTTTCTAAAACGTATTGGATATGGTTTAATTTATTTATATTAATAATGTTAGTACTTTAAACTCATTAGAGCTTTGGCATTGCTTCCAAATGAAATTATTCCTTTTGTGAAATATTAATTATGTTAAAATCTCAACAGTTATTCAAAAATCGTTTATTATTATTTAATTAGCGTTTAATGAATTAATAATTAATGATAAATCATTATAATTTTATTATTTCACAAAGGTTCTCGATGGTGGTATAAACACAACTCAAGCAGACTTATATATTACCAACAGTAACTCTCATTAGCACAAAGTATCGCTATATATTAATTATTATTGGACAAGTTCATTTTACTAAAAAATTATTATAATAAACTTTCAAAGTATTAAATCACATTTAATACTTTATAATAATTTTTTAGTACTCTTTTTAGTTAGAAAAATTAATTTAATTTTTGTATACTACTATAAGCTCAAAATTATTTTCTAAAATTTCTAAACTAAAAATTTTCGCTATTAATTTATTAAATCGTATTACTTGGCTTTATGCCGAATTAATAATTTGTATTACTACTTCTTTTTATTATTATCTATGAATTAACAAAAATGAAATTTAAATATTTAAATTATAATCTAACAAATCAATTAATAAAGTATTAAAGGCCGAATTAGAGAATTCTTAACCAATTTGAAATTTAATCTTGAAAAAGCTTTAAATTAAAGAAACCAAATGTTATAAATTCTATACAAAATTTACGTCTATGAATTTTTATTAAATAAGTAGTTTAAAAAAACAAGACATTTTGTGGCATATTAAATATTCAATTTTCAAGCGCGGCATAAATAGTAATAAAATTAATATATATAATTATATATTTCGACATTCTACTATTAATTTATTATTTACAAGATCATATTTCAAGTCTTCATTATTTATGTACATTAGGTTGGCTTTAGATTTACATACTGAAAAACATAATTTTATAAATTAATTTAAAATGTCATTGGATTTCTTTATTAATTGGTACCATTAAGTTTATTAATTGCAGCATTATTGTACTGTAGCATTAACTACTTTAATTGAACTGTAAAGTTTTAAGCGCGCACAAATTCGTATAGTGACCGAATGTCGTAGGATATGTCGGGTTATTACAGCCATTTGCAGATGCTTTAAAAAGTTGATAGTAAAAGAAACATATTGCAATTATTGCATCGAATGGTTATTTATTTTTTATTTTCGCCTGTGATGATTTTTAATTTTAAGTTTAAGCGCATGGGGAATTATGACATTTTGATGCTATAGATACTCTTTAATGATTTTCCATTATAATTCTTTAGTTATGCACTAACATCATTCGTTAGTAGGTCAATATATACTAATTTCAGGTTGAGTTCAAGTTCAAAATATGCATTATTGAGGTGCATTAAGAGCATGTTGCACAATTTATTTCTTATGTAAATGTTTATTTCACTTTGCATTATTAAATGTAACATTAATATTATCAAACTTTTAAATATTAATGAAATTTATTCTTAATCAAGTAAACAGAATCATTATAATATTTTTCCATTATATTTTGCTTTTCTTTTCTTTTTTTGTTGCAATTATGGCAGAAACAAACAGACCACCTTTTGATTTTACCTGAAGCTGAAGGTGAATTAGTTGCAGGTTATCATGTTGAATATACAGCACTACCTTTTGCTTTTTTTTATATTAGTGAATATGCAAATTTCTTTTTTTAATTCTATTAGTAGCTAGCTTAATGTTTATTTTTATACACTATTCATGAAAACTTTTTATATAAATGAGCTATTTGATTTTAAATGGCTTTGCTTGAGATTATCGCTTACAATTTTAGTATTAATCCAAATTTGTGATTCGCGCATCTTTTCCACGTTTATTTAATTGATTATATTATGGAAATTGGTTGAAATTTGCTTTATATGTTTAATTTAGTTATGATATTTTTTATTATTAAATTTAGAATATTTACTTAGTTTATTATATTTATAATTTAATCTATAAAATTTCTTTATTTTCGAATAACATTAAAATTCTACGTTTTTATGTATTTTTCATGGGCAAACCAATAGAATACTATGAAAAGATTAATAATTTGTGGCGCAAACAGTATAAGAAAAAGTCGATTAAAAATACGTAGCAAAACGAAGAGACTTTTTTGGTAATATTAGTATCATTATATGTTAAACAATATCGTTGGTAATGTTTGGGGAAATAGCGCGATTTAAATATAATTATTGCAAAAAAATTATCAGTTTATTTTTGATTATAAAAAAGATTTAGAAAGAGTTTTTGGTTGAAACAGCTACACCAACAATATTTATCTGAAATTGGTTATTTATAATTATCGTAGTATGTGCTGTATTAAAATTATTTAAGACGAAAATATCTGAACATTTAAATATCGGAAATATCTTAAGAGATATAACTGACAAATAAAAAATTCTATATAAAAATTTAATAAAACAGTATATTATATGACATCAAAAAAACTTACAATTACATAGTAATAAAGAGTTTTTTGGGGTCAAGTTATAAATGAAAAATTTAAGGATATTTGGCGCTCTGGAAACTATTAAGGGGTGGTAGTTTTTCAGCAAATTTATTTATATTTAGATTTGCTAAGTCGTTTACCTAATTATATTATATTTTTGTGGGTTTTATTTCAAACTTACAATTAGCTGAAAATATGGTTTCTTAAGGGGTTTGTTAGCTGTTAACTTTGAAATCGAAAAATGATATTCTTTTTCGAAGTTCCGCTTATGTCTTATGTTCAAATTATATGTCAATTGAAAATTTAATCCAAATTTGTGTGATTTTTATTATTTCCTTATTTTTAAAACTTTTGTTTATTTCTTTTTTAGAATTAAATTGGAAATTTATTTACTGTTCGGTTTATACGAAATACCCGTATTTCGTAGAAGCTTTAGTTTGCAGCAGGCTTTTTTGACCATTATGTTATTATATGAAACATTAGCACAATCAATTAAATAAATCTATAAATTTTTTTATTTAATTTTATCTGGAAATAAATTATTTAATTGCAAATTAAATTTTAAAGTATTTTGCACAACATTTAATATGTTTGGCACGTATTAAAACTCCGCGTTGCAACGCATTTAAGTACATTTCAATTCTTGGAAAACAAAAACTATAGTACCAAGTAAATAATTTATTCAATATAATTTCAAAGGGTAAAAAAAGAATTATATAAGTAAATTTACTTGCAACTAGAAATTTAACAAACAAAAAAAACTGCTAGAGCTGGTTTTTATTAGTGGAAGAAATTATTATAAGGGATTTTACTTATAAAGAAAAAACGGTCATTTAAACCTATTAATAAAAAATGTATCAACATTTCATGTATATGGTATTTAATGATACATTATTATAAAATAAAAAAAAGAATTTAGATTTAAACTAACAAAAACCTAATAATCATTTATAAAAGAATTTATTCTTGTTTTACGAAAAGATTTATTGAGTTATACTTAAAAAACGTTATAAGAGAATTTTTTTCTAATCTCTTATAATGTACCGGAATATCGCATTAAAATTACATTTAAATAAATTCTCACCCAAATTTTGTGACGGCACATTTTATTGCTGCATTTAGTTCACGTGAGATTAGCTTTAAAATATAATATTCTATGAATTTATTAGTACTATTATAAAACAAGTACAAGAAATTTATTTCTGGGATTATTCATTGTTTGTTTATGGCGTTATAGAAGAACGTGCTAGAGTAGCTGTAAACGCGATAATTAAAGGGGACAATGCCAATTTAGTACAATTTCTTGAATGGGTAGTATTATTCTAAAAAAACAGTAAAAACAAGATTTGGTATCGCTAATTTTTAAAATTTGGGTTACACTATTCGCATAGAACTTTTTCGGATTCAATGCGACATTATAAAAAGAAGAATTATTTATTTATATTACCAAACACAAAAGTAAATAAAAAAATATTTCTACGTTTTTATTCAACTAACACGTTATTAAAATATAAAAAATATTTTATTAAAAAAACAGAAATAAAAAAAAATATTAAACTAAAAAATAAACAAACAATTGTAAAACATAAAAAAATTGGAAAATCAAATCCCTTAATTATTGAAAAATTTTTAAAATATTCCATATTAAAAAAAAAAACAATATCTAATAATAATTTACAATCTAAAATTGTAAAAATATTTAAGCCAAAAAAACAAAGAAAAAAAATATTTTTTCTAAAAAAAAAAAGAAAAGCAAAAAAAATTATAAAACGTTTAAAATTAATATATAAAAATAATAATGTCCCGAAATTTAAACAAATAAAAAATAAATATCAAAAACTTTTAGAAACATCTAATTATTTAATTAGAATAAAAAAATTTAAATTAAATAAAACTAAAATAATATCAAATATTTATAATATTATTTTTAAACGTTTTTTTTCTAATTTTTATTCAAAAAAATTGTTTAAAATAGATCGGGATGTTTTTAAATTATTATTTTTATTTTCTCCAATACAATTTAAAAATAGTCATAGAAAAAAGTACTGGAAATATAAAAAAGCAATTGAAAAAAAAAGAAAAATTTTTGAAAAAACATTTATCCCATTTGATTATTCCGATTTTCCATTATTTAAATTTAAAATCCGGAATTTATATAATAATAATAAACAAAAAAAACTGCTAAAAAAAATATTTTTAATAAAAAAAAAATACATCAAAAGAAAACAATTACAAAAAGGAAAAAAAATATTAAAAAAAAAAATAATAAAATATTTTTCGAAATTTCTTAAAAATAAGTCAAAAAAACATCATTGGAAATTTACAAAAAAACATTATCATAAATTTAGTACTAAATCTATTTTTAAGAAATTCTTTTTTTTATTTTTAATAAAAAAAGAATTTCGCTTATATTTTTCTAAAAAGAAAAATCTTATTAAAAAAAAACGAAAAATTTTTAAAAATAGATTTAAAAATAGATTTCTAATAAATATACAAAAAAAAAAAATTGAAAGAAAAAAACTCATTTTAAAAACTTTAAAAAAAAAACAACCAAAAGACGTACTATATATTAATCCTATTAATAATCTTTTACACATTAAAGTAATAAAAAAAAAAATCAATAAACAAAATATTTTATATAAAAATTTAAAAATAATAAAATTTAATAAAATTTTATTAAATACTTTAAAAAAAACAGAAATAAAAAAAAATATTAAACTAAAAAATAGATTTAAAAATTTTTTTACAATTAAAACAAAAATTATATCTAATAATTTAAATCTAAATAGTGAACTAGATTTACTTATTAAATAACTAATAAAAATTAATTTAAATTTTTTATTTAATCATAGTTAGGTTAACATTTTTTTCTATTAATTTTTATTAGTCGACGTAAATTTACGTCTACGTACTCGTATTATGTGCAATTTTTATTATAAGGGAGTATAAAACCAAACGTTTGGTTTTATACTCTTAAATCACACGAAAAAATGAACGTAAATTTCTTAGTTAATTTATTTCTTAAAATAATAATCAGACGAAAATTTTTAAATTGTTTTTTTAGTAATTGTTTCCCAAGATTAAATCCCTAACATTTCCGGACGCAAATGGGTCTGTACGTTTTGGTCCTTTAAAAGCCAATGGACCCATTAGATTTGCTTGTAAAATAATGTATGATTTTGAATGCAATAAACTTTAGCGCTAAATTCGTATCAATTACGTAAATCCCTAAAAAAGAATATTTTTTAGCTAGCATAATTTTATTTTTCTTAATTAATATATTTACTAGCAAGCGTATCGATTTTCTTTTTTTTGCTTTTCTTTTTTTTTTATTAATATTTGAAATAAATTTAATAAATAACGTTTACCTTGAAATAGCTTAAATTTATCTATAAATAAATAATTTAAAAAAATTTCGAAAAAATAAATTAGAATTTCGTTTTAAATTATTCTTATTTCTAATAGTTATATAACTTTTCCAATAAAAATTTTCTTTGATAAAAATTAATTTAAATTTTTTATTTAAATATTTTTTGTTTATTTTTTTTTCGCGAAATGAAAAATATTTTTTTTTAATTTCTGTTTTACAGGATTTAATAAAATTATTTTCTAAAATATGTTGCTTAAAAGTATTTAAATTTAAATTTTTAGTTTTATATATAATTTTATTATAATCTTTTTTTAATTTATTATAAATTAAAATAGATTTATAAAATTTTGAACGTATAAACTCATTTTTTTCCTTTTTTTTTAGAATGATTTTTTGTATATTATTATTTAATATAGTTTTTCTTGTAATTAATTCTTGAATATCCATCATTTAATATGATTTTAAAGTTATGTTTAGTATTAGTTTTTTTTGAATATTCTTTATGTTTTTTTTGCTTTTCTTTTTGTTTTTTATTAAAAAATAAAATTTTATGTTTTTTTCTATATAGTATTTATTATTATGATTTCTTGTAAATTTTATTTTTTGATAAACGTAGTAAATAAATTATTATTCGTTTCTCCTAATAGTTAATATAAATAACATTTTTTCTTTTTAACAATATTATTAATTAGAGATTTGCATTGTTTTTATTTTCGTATGATAATTTTTTTTCTATTTTTTTTATATGAACTATTCTTTTTAAATTTATTAACTTGATTAGTTTTTATTACTTGTATTAGCCCGAATTGATTGTAGCTTCTAAATAATAAATCTAAATTAAATTTATTTTGATTAGAATTCATTTTTAACATTCTTTTAGCAAATTTTGTGTTTAATCTTTGATTATTTAATTTACGTGAGGTTTTGGCATTAGAGTGTGTTCGTTGACCTCTAATTTGGTAAACCTTGACGTGCACGTGATCCTCAGATAACAATTTATTTGTATTAATTTAAGAAATTTTAAGATAATAATTCCCTTTCTAGCGAAACGTCCCCACAAGAAATTTTTTCTTTTCTAAAGTTTTTATCTAATAAAGATAAATTTTTTATTTGAAATATTTTTCTAATTTCATAGATCTTTTTTATACCTAATTTTATAACATGCCAAACGCGCAATATATAGTATTTAAACCAAAAAATAAATAAAATACCTATTCCATAGAGTATTAGAACATTGAAATATCTTTATCTAAAAAAAACTTCATGATTTTGTTCTAATTAAATTAAATGATGGATTTAATGACTAGAAATTTTATAGATTAAATTTTAGTAAGAATGATAAATAAAATCCATAAGTATAATATAAATTATCAGCCAAAAGAATGACCAAAGTACAAGAAATTTATTATTAGATATTGTTTTTTTGTAAGCGTAACCAAGTAAAAAAATTATAAATAAATATTGATTGACTAGAAATTAACTGTTTAGAAAAAGCATATAAAATAAAATTAATAAGCGGAATATAATGATATTCCATAACGTGTGTAAATAGGTGCCAAAACCTTTATCTAAATAATAATCTGGAATTTCGAAAATCGTATTAGAAGTAAGTTTACTAAAAATATCTTTCGTTTTAAATGAATCTTTCAAAGTATTCTGAATTAAATGCCATGGTTGATTTATAACACTTTCAGAATTCCCAACGAGAATTTTTATCAACATAAATATGTTCCACCTAACGCTTTAGCAAAATATATATAATCAGATGTTCTTAGAGCATTTTTATACGTGTCATTAGTAACATCAAATGGAATTATTTTTATTTGTGGTTCGACTTGAACTGTTAGCGTGACTATACTTTAATTGATATTTAAATATTATCTTGTCCTAAATACGAATAATTTTTTGCTTTAAAAAAGCCCAAAAAACAAAGAAAAAAAATTATATCTAGATGAATATAATGCTGAATTATGAATTAACTCAAAATTTGTAATTAAAATACGTTAAAATATCAAAAAAATTAAATCATTGTATATTTTTGTAAAATATAATAATTAAAATTAAAATAAGTATTTGCGTGATGTTCAATTAATTTAAAAAGTATACAGTAATTAGTCGTTGTTGACGAAATTGCTTCCCACAGCGTATACGTACTAAATACTGGATAGTCCCCAATGCGTACCAGCACGCCAATAATCAAAAAAGCCGTCATATTGATATTACTGTTATTGGGCGTTCGTTATAACTTTGATTTAAATAATGTCTAAAAAATTCCTGGAGGTTGCGTTTGTAGTATTTCTTCTTGAAATTACACTTGCAGTTATTCCGACTGCAAGTTACTGTTAATATAAATCCTATCAAAAATAATGAAATATTTTCAATTCTTGTAATGTCAGAAATTTTTTCAATATGATAATTTAAATGATTAATAATTAATTCATACATCATCATTTGTATATTCATTTACGAAAACTTTCACTAAAGTTTGCTACTAAAGTATTATATTGTTTAGTAGTACTCCCAAATAAATGTTCTTCATCGAGAATATCTAAACTAATAAAAACTCTGGAAACATTCCACGATCAGTTTCAGAGAAGATGAATGTGTTGTTTAAATTACAAGAAATTCAAAATCATCATCCCAAATGTACAATTTCATCTGTACGAAATATTCCATGTTTCATATTTTGAGCTGTTCAATTTCTAAATCTCCAACTCGTCACGTGAACTTAAACTTTCATCATCTGCAGAATCTTCTGTTGGCCCATCTGTCAAATCCCATACTTCCGTTATCTCTTCTTCATCTTCTAAGTCCCAGTTGTTACCTAAGAATTTCTAATTGATCTACGTTTAAGTTCTTAAAGAATAATCATGAATTATATTCAGAGTCACCAAGTTCAAAACTCCTGATGACTTCTTCTTGAAAGAAGCTTATAGGCATTAGTCTGTCAAAATTATATTTAGGTTTATAGTGTGACCCATTTGTATTTCATGATTCTATTTATAAAAAAATGATTAAAATTTAAAGGTTTTACATATGGTTGATAGACATCTCGATTACGCCCAAGCATTTACTATTAGACGTAAATAGACGCCGCTATTTAACCCAATATTCTCCATGATCCAGTTCCAAATGTCTGATACTTATCCAGCCATTACTGACTCCGGCTACTGTTCCTGTAAAGCGATCCCAAAGTTCTGTCCAATTTTCAGGCTGAGATTCCCAGTAATAATTTACTAACCAATTTTGATTTAAAATATATAATTTAACATTTTGATAATAAACTTCTGGCGAATCCAGCACTACTTGCTCTGTTTCGAAGAAGTCATCAGGAGCTTCAAGCTTGATTTAAATAATAATGATTTCCGAAGTACTTAGCACCAAATTTCAAAATCCGCAATAAATCGTTCAAAATATAAGATTTCTATATCGAATATCAAAAGAATAATACTTCAAGAAAATCTATTAAACGATAACCGATGTGTATCATATTCAGAGTCATCCCCATTCATCTTCTCAAATGCTCATGCGCATCATTTTCGCATTGCTATACCGCGCTTCAATATCAATATTCAAATATTAAATTAAGCGGGAAAATTTCTTGTATGATTTTCTCCTATAATCATCTGAAAGTATACCTGTAAATTCCTCTTCTTCAATTGGATGTATCCCATAGATCAACACAACTGTGCATAGGTAACGTAGTACCAAAATCAAAAATATTTGAAATATTACCGACAGACGCCGCTGGAAATTCCATTATTACATCTTTATCGTATTCAAAATTTTCTGCTTCATCTTCTGTAGGAAAATTAAATCATTGAATCCTGTAATATATAATTGAATATTAAAATCTAAATTCACTATCTGGCAATAGATTACTTAATTTTATTATTGGTTTGTAAAATATTTCTAATACAAAAAATAATGTGTAGTTTAAATTATTTTTCAATTACATGCCTCCAATGTTCAGAATATATAGATTTAAGTGATTTTTCTGGAAATATTGAATTACAATTTAATCGTTAATTTTCCATCTAACATTCGATCAAATAAGGTTTGAATTGAAATTTCTAAATAATCAAAGTACATAAAAAGTATACATTAAATTTTTCATTAATATTTATATTATTTCGAATGTCTTTGTAATGTTATTCTGATTATCCAAATAAATTTATTTGTTGATCAAATCGTTGTAAACGTATTATACAAACGGAAATGCGCTTTTTAGTTAATGTCGGTAACCAATCAAAAAAACTAACGATATTATAACGTCAATAATGATGTTTGAAAAAAATAATTATTATTAATTAATAAATTCCCAATTTATATTTTGGTTTAACGTATTTTCGAATTTAGTACTAGTTTCATGATAAATTTTTGTCATTAGTTTGATAATGTACGTAAATTTGAATTTTGAATGCTTGCGTTACAAATCCTCAAAATAATATTGGTTCAGATAAATTTGTTACGATTGTTTCCATTAGTTGTTGCTAGAAAAGTATTATAACGTAAAAAACTATAATTTATAATTAGAATTTAGATCTAAAGTATTAAACTTTAGTATATTCAGTATATTTAAAAGCAATGAATTTATGCCAATAAATTTCTATATAATGAATTTTGACAATAAATTTAAATGTTTATTTAATAATTTAAATACTAATAGAAATTTGTTGACATAAATTCATTATCTAAGTTTTATATTAACTAAATGTTGAGTAGCTTTTTTGACTTCAATATTATTAAATTTCCAATAATTTATAAAAATAAAATTTGCTGGCGTTTTATTTAATTCTGTTATAAGTCCAACCAGATTTAGGTAAATAATATAAATTTTTTAAAGAAAAAATGTTAATTCATAAAGTGTTTCTATATTGAATTCGTTCAAATTCTCTGAAATAATCTAGTTAAGAAATTTGTCACTAAAATTTCTGGTTTGGTATTACATTAGAAAAGAAAAAATTCATATTTAATGAAATGCTTGACCCTAAATAGTTCCATAAATGTAGTTTCTTTACTGATATTGAATTGTATCTAATTCTATCAATTAAATAATGGATATGGTAACGTAAATCCAATAAATAAACATAGGAATAAATTATATAATATTCGAGATAAAGTATAAAAATGATATAAAAATAAAGAACGAATGTTTTTTACCTACTTAACCATCTCCAACGTCACACGATTTTTTAACTTTTTATGCCATTTAAAAATCATGTGCCATTACATACGGAACATAAAAAAAAACTAAATTGTATAAATTTAATCCAGCGTTTTCATTGTAAATTTTCTTACGCATAAACATAAAAAAACGTTACAAATAAAATTAAGTGGTATATCTTCTAATTACCGATTGCCAATCATAAGAAAATAAATTTTGCTAAACAACTATAAATTAAAAAATGCACTAAAAATAATTATATATGGACAGTGTTCCACTATACAATATATATACGTAGAAAGAAATGTTCAAATTCTCTTAGACAATCTTCTACTAAAAAATGGTATAACGAAAAAAATATTAAATAAATAATTCTCATGTGGAATAAAAAAGAAGAAAATATGATAATAAAATTAAATCGTATTAAATTATTAAATTAAAATATATTTGAATAGTTTTACAAGAAAATATAAAATATTATATAAATATATATTAAATATTTATAACATTAAGTAGAATTTAGAAGAATATCTTTAATAAAATTAAATACATTTAATTTTATTAATTGACCTAAATGATGTTAATAAAAATCTAATCTGTATAGAATTTTCCGACTAATGAATTCTAAATTTGACATTCTAAAAATGTCTATTTATACGACTAAGAACAAAAGAAAAAATAATAAGTTATAATCTATGATTAGTTTTTTCTAATTTGTTATTAAAAAAAGAAATATATTATTAATATATAATTTTAATAAAATAAACATGATAATGATACGTATCATACTATTAATTGATAATAATATTATTATAGGAAAATTCTCAACGAAAATATTTTATAAATCAAATTGAATAAATATTTTCCAAAATAAATATCTATAAAATAATTGACCATCATAAATGTCTATAAAACCCGCGATTATCTTGATCAGTTTCATTTGTTAAAGATTCCCAATCACTAATATCGTTGTTATCATGTTGACGTAGTTTATAGTCAAACGTAAATTTACCAAATTGAACAAATTGACGAACGTTTTGCTGGGGCTAAACCTTCTGTAATTTCATTAGATCATAGTTGAAGATAAATTTTTAGGCATTAAATATTTAGATATTAAATATTACATCACGAAAGCGATTAATATGAACCGATAGAATTGGTTGAAATTTATTCACTTTTTTGTGCAGATATGCACCCAAACTATAAAAATATTTTATAAAATAATCGTGTTTTTGATCTTTAGTGCGTAACTTGCGATTTTTTTCTTGTAGTGCAACATATGCAAGATGTTTGGTTCTAATAATTTTCACGAGTAATTCCGAAGATTTTTTTAATTGTAGTGCTGTATAGTTTTGACCTAATGTCAAAGACAAAAAAGATTATGTTCAAAACTTCGTTTAAAAATATACTATAATAAAAATAGTTTCTAAAATCTACTAAATTCTGAATATAAATGACAAAAGATATAATAAAGTTTTAGATTTCAAATCAGGTTTCAAATATTTTTTTCTAATAGCTATATAATTTTGAAAAAAGCCTGTGCGAATTAAACTAAAATAATATAACGAAGAAGCTGGCTGTAATATTAAATCTAATAAAATACGTTTGAAATCACTTTCCGGTTCTTAAATACGAGTATTATTTAGTTGTATTTCACGTAAAAGTTTACGTTTGTAATTCAACACCACTTGCAGGTATCTCTAATATATATAGTACTACCTATTACGAATTTTTTTATATTGATTTATATTTAAAAACATATAACAAAGAAATATAAGCCGTTTTAATTTAAAATAAAAGTTTACCAAAAAAAGGTGTAAAAAAAAGTATGATAAGAAATTATCCAATTACACTTTGGAATTATATTTCAATTTATTTTGATAATAAATTATAGGTTTGCTTATTATTTTGTAAAATTATTTAATGGTACAAGTGTGTCTAATTTTCGCTAAATAATCATTTATAAAAGAATTTAGGCGACTTTAATAATATTATTATATACTTGTTATAAAATTATTTAAACTGTATTTTTTTGAATGGTTTAAATCAACTCAAAAATTTGATTGTCTTGTATTTAAAGCTTCTTTGAAATTTATTTTTAAAGTTTACCTGTTTGCCAAAATAATAAATAATTCACGTAATTGACACGCCTAAATGCATTAGATCGATTGATCAATGCCGGTTTAAATATCCAAGATAGATTTAAATGCGATTTTATTAACTTGATTTTCTTTAGTAATAAAACTATTCAAATTTTTAATTCATATAATTATAAACTCTCTTGATTTATATTTATTGGATTAATAGGATTTTTTTTATTTGTTTGTAAACCTGGTTTTGTTTTTAATATTTTACTTATTTGATAAATTTTCCTTCTATTTTTTCATTAAAATAGCTCTTTTTATAAGTTCCCATAGATCTTTTTTTTTTTTAATTTCTTTTATAATAATAGAAAAATCATTTTTAAAATAATTATTAGATAATATTTTATATGTATTTTTATCTCTTATTACAAGTTCATCTAAAAATGGTTTAATAAATTTAAAATATTCAAGTTGTTATATTCGACCAATAATAGTCTTCAGTTTGATGTTTGTTATTATATTCACCATAAACGTTTTCTTTCTGTTATACTTAACTGACTTTCATATTGTAATTTTAATTTTAATCTATTTTTACCTAATATTTTATTATAAATTAAAGGGTAAGAAAATTTAGATTTTTTATTAATTTTTGGTTTTACATATTTTAAACTATTCGTTAAACGAATATGTTTATTAAAAAGAACTTTACTATTAATATCATATGAAATTTGTTTTTCTTCTATTCTCCAACTGCTGTAATCGCGTCCCGAAATATGATTACATCCCATAATGTTCAATGTAATTGATAGACTTTATTATTTTTAAAACGAATTCTTAGACTTTCTAGTGTAAAATCTATTTTTAATTTTTTTTCTTCATATTTTGGATATATATATATTGTTTCATATTCTTGCAATGTAGTATTTCGAAGAATAAATTCAATTCTTTGATACCGTTCAACCACTGAACGAAACTTATATGGTATAACTTTATACTGTTTTAATACATTTTTTAATATTTTTTTATTCCAGTATTCTTTAGCTATTTTAGTTTTATTTATTTTTGGGAAGATTATTTCTGGAAATAATCTAAATCTAATTTTTTTTAATAATTTTTCTTGTTCTATTTTTAATGTTTCTTTATTTAATATTGTGTTTGTTATTGGTGTATTTTTTAATTTGTATTTTTGAACATAATCTATTTTTAAATAATTCCAAACTGTTAGCCGTTCGTTAAGAATTTTATCATTTTGTTTTATTTCATTTAATATTTCTGTATTTAGAAATGTTTTTGTATATTTTTTTAAAATTTTATTTTTTAATCGTTTTGCTGGGGGTAATTTTGCTTGAAGTTTTTTATATTGTTTTTTAGTTAAACGTGGGTTTTTTAATTTTTCTTCTATAGTTTTTTCCATTTTTATTATTTTTGTTTTTATTGTTATATAATAAAAATTTCTTTATTTTTATTTAAATAAAAATAATAAAAAATGAATATTATAAATATTTGAAATATAGTATTTAAACCAAAAAATAAATAACTGTTGAATTAAACTTACAGTTATTTTACTCCCAATCTAAAACCACCAAGTTGCACATTCATAAAAAATTCCTATTAAAAAGAATAATAAAAAAAGCATATAATAGAAAACATACCTAGAAAAGAAATTTCAATCTAAAATTGTAACTCAATGGAAATAAGAAAGTAATTTCCAATATCAAATAAAATAAATAACAAACCTAACAACATAAAAATGAATATTAAAAAGGTTGACTAAAAACGTTCTCTAGGAGCAAACCCCCACATTACGTACATAGCAAATTTTTCAATATCGGGAGTTTTGGGGACAGTCAAAAAAAGATAATGAAAACAATAATTATTGCAATACACAAAAATTGTAAAAATATAAACTAAAATTAGGTAAAAAAAGAATATCTAGATTCCATAATTATTATTTAAATTTTTTAAGCTGTATATTCACATAGACATAAAACAAGCAATTAAAAGTATTAACAATTAGTTCATACAATATCATACTTCAAGCATAAAATAATAATGGTAACCAAAGTGGTTGTTTCTCTGACATAAATATGTAATTTTTTTTCAAAATCTTGCTACTTGAGAAAGCGGACTGTATCTAGAAACCTTTTAATCTGCATATAAAGAACAAAATTTGTTTTTGAAACTGGAAGCGGGAGCGTTAGCTTTTTGTTTAAATAATTACTAATAAACGATCACCACGAGTAAAGTAATTGTTCTAATAGTAGGATCTAAATTCACTAGTAAAACGTGCGAAAATTTATATAATCATTATATAATGCCATTTGTAATTTTAAGTTTACCACAAAGTTGTTGCATTGTTTCAAATTTGTGCAGCAGAGCCAACACGTTGAAACAGAGAAGTTTAATGTTTATTGCAGGTTTTATACCGCTAAAAAAATAAATCTATGTCGTAAATAAATTTGACCAATCAGTAATTAGAAATTACATTTGTTGGTAATATAAGATGTTGCAATCACCATCAAACGTTTCAATTAACTGGTAATGCTGTTTAATGAACCACTTAGTTTAGCATCAAGATAATTTAGCAGAACGTTCTAATAAAACGTGCATGGACATAATAAAATATCTCCTGGAATATGCTTCGCGACCTGGTGGCGTTTTTAATTAATAAACTTAATTGACGATGAATTATGTGCATGTTTAGTTAAATCCATCATAAATTACTAAAAGCATGTTTACACACGATCTCGGAAATATTCACAATAGACGTACCTGTATACGGTGCGATAAATTGTAATATTGCTGGAGTCATAAGATGGTAGCAAAAACAATGATAGTATTTTTCCATTGAATTATGTTTTTGTAAAATATTTACTAACTTCTTGTACTTTAGATTTGACGTTGACCAATAGCAACATAAATTTGAATACATTTTATCACTTGCATTATTTTACATTATGTTTATTTTCGGCTAATTATTGTATTCAATTGCTAAAGTTGTTTTTCCTAGTATTTCTATCAACCTAAAATTTAATTCACGTTGACCTCTGCCTAATTGGAATTACTGCATCTATAGACTTTCGTTCCTGTAATTAAGCGTTTCATGAAAAATAGATCGTCTTGCCATAATTCCAGGTGCAGGTACGTTCAATTCTTAATGTAATTAAATTTTTTAAAATTTTATTTAAAGAAATATTTTTTTTTTGTTTAATATTTCTTTGATTACGTAAATCATTAATTAAATTAAATAAATTTATATTTAATTTAACATATTTTCGTTTATTTTTTGGTCCTAAAATAGTATTAAGTAATTGTTTATTTTTTTTTAACTCAATATTTTTTATATTATTATTTAATGTTTTTTCATTAATTTTTAATGCTTTTTTTGTTGCATATTTTTTTAATAATTTTTCTATTTTTTCGCCAGCTGGCATTGTTGATTTTGCTAAATGTTAATTTACCTTTTCACATCTAAAGGATTACCTAAGAGAATCTTACAACTCTACCTAATAATTGAAAACACTACTGGGATTGATAATAAATTTATGTAATCTTGATATAAGTACTTCCTGGTCGTACTATGTGTTTCAGGTCCCATTAAAACAAATTCTTACATGGATTCTCGTTCTAATGTATATACATACCTAATACGCCGCTTTTAAATTTTACAACTTCAGAAGTTCCTACTTTTTTTAAATCCAGTAGCCAATACAATACTCATCTTGAATTGATAATACTGTAACCGTATTCTTGCATCGGTTTTTTTTTTTTTTTTACCATTTATAACCTTTCAGAATTGCTTCATATTATTATAAAATTCTAATGATGTTACTTTTTTTTTTTTCGCGTGAAACATACTAACGTGATTTTTTTTATTTGTTTAAATTTCGGGACATTCAGATTTGAACTGAAATCGACTGTGTCCAAAACAGTATGTTACCAGGTTACACTATGTCCATTCAAAATTATTTTCTTATGATTTACTTATTCAATAAGTATTAAATATTCAAATTTTTCGAAATTTTTAGTGATTTTATATTAATAATATACTAAAAAATTATAATGATTTTAGTATAATTATTTTTTAAATATTTTAATCGTTTTATAATAATTATACTAAAATCATTATAATTAAATGGTTAATTTAATCCAGCGACTGGTTCCCCAACCACTACCGTGTTACGACTTAATCCTAGTGGCTTCTCTATGCATCGCACCGTCACTAAAAAAGAATACACTAAAGCATATTCCTGAGACATAAAATTATGTTCAACTCTTTAGCTATTCAACTCCAACACAAAAAAGCTCCCGGGACCTGACAAACGGGCCGGTGTGTACTCAATTTGGGTACAGTATTCTACCGTAATGTACTAACTTACGATTACTAACCATTCCTACTTCAAGCCCTCGAGTTTACAGTGGACTATCTGAATTATGAAAGTTTTTTTGTTATTTCTTTTGATTTGCACCTTTAGTTAACTTTGTCACTTCCATTGTCGAACATAGTGTAGCCCCTAAAAAATCATAAAGGCACATAAAGACTTGACATCAATCCTCCATTTCATTTATATGACTGTTAAGAGCTATATCTCCTAAGTTACTTAAAATTTTATTTTTTTTTTTCTTTTCTTTTATAATTATCCAATTATTTATTTTAAAAATTATTATTATATAATTCTTTTTCTATAAAAAATTAATAAAAAATCTAAAAAAAGAAAAAAAAAAAATTGATAATTAAGTTTATTAATTTTTTTTTAACAGGACGGGGAGGGGATTGAACCCTCGATTTCAAAGAAATACTTCAGTTTTCAAAACTGATGCCTTACGCTCGGCCACCATCCAACGAATCTAGAAATATTTAGCTATATTTTTATCCCTTTAAATATTTAAAGATCTGTTTCTTTAACAGTACCCCCGTAATTTATAAATAAGATAAAAATATAGCTAAAGCAACTCGCTGATTCACAAGCTGAATATTGTTAAAATAAACAGAAACGAAAATTTGACCTGTTAATGTCATCTTAATTGTTCAGATACATCTAAAAATTCACAAACTTACAGTTAAAAAACATTAATTCTAAGGACATGATTTAATACTACTAAGTCTTTTTTTAAACGTTATTAAGGGTACAAATAGATTGTTAAAAAAAAATCCCAACTCAGTATGTTCTGCATTTATAAAATAATATAATGTTTCTCATAATTAATTCTTATTTCTATTAAAATAAAGAAAAGTTAAACTTCAATTATAATTAATTTTAGATAAAAAAACATTATCGTTTGGGAGACTTGAACTCC
>Ga0302306_10000423_pt1 | contig 27756 bp, 20 predicted proteins | sample III_Palsa_E3_1_FD_198761 | JGI IMG/M metagenome (GOLD analysis project Ga0302306, IMG submission 198761) | Peat permafrost microbial communities from Stordalen Mire near Abisko, Sweden - III_Palsa_E3_1 | ecosystem: Environmental > Terrestrial > Soil > Palsa > Peat permafrost | place: Sweden...
TCACCGGTACGAATGCGTATCACCTGCTCAATCGGCGTCACGAAGATCTTGCCGTCACCGATTTTGCCGGTGCGGGCCGAGCGCTCCAGCGCTTCGATCGCCTGTTCGACGATGTCTTCGGCCACGGCGGCCTCGATCTTGACCTTGGGCAGGAAATCCACCACATATTCAGCGCCGCGATACAACTCCGTATGGCCTTTCTGCCGGCCAAACCCCTTCACTTCGGTGACGGTAATTCCCGAGACGCCGATCGCCGATAAGGCTTCGCGCGCCTCATCCAGCTTGAAAGGCTTGATGATTGCGGTTATCAGTTTCATGAAATCCTCGCTTATTGTTTCAATGGAATTGCCAGTCTTGCCGATGAACATGCTTGAGACCTTATTACCTATGGACAACAGCAACTCCTATGCCATGCGGAGGCTAAAATGCCGATTTAATTTCGACGCGCGTCGCCCGCGAGTTTGTTTACTGTTCCTTTACAAGCTGCCATATGCCGAATGGTCAAACCGGCGGTACTCGATGCGAGCCCCACGCGGGGCGTGCTAGAGTGCTTTACAGGCACGGGACGGAGCAAAACGCCTATGATGCTGTCGCAAATACCGACCCGTAGCACCATAATCGAGCGCGGCCCCGGAATTTCGGTAAGCCGCGCCCACAGATGCACCGTTTTTGTGCAAAACAGAGGAATTTAATATGAAACCCCATGAAGTCCTTCAAGACATCCAAACCAAATTCAGCGACCTGTTGAAGAACTCGCCGGCCAAGGACGTCGAGCGCAATGTCAAAGCGATGTTGACCCAGGGCTTTAATAAATTCGATCTGGTGACGCGAGAAGAATTTGACACCCAGGCCCAGGTCCTGACCCGAACCCGCCTGCGCCTGGAAGAACTTGAGCGTCGTGTGGTCGAACTCGAAACCCAGTTGACCTCGCAGTCCGCCGCAAAATCGGTCTGACCCACTCAGCAGACGCCGCGGCGCGCGATATCCGGCAAACCCAAGGCATAGGCCGCCATGTCGCTCGCCGTCGTTCGCAGCCGCGCTCTGGCCCCGGGACATACACCCGAAGTCAAAGTCGAGGTCAACCTCGCCAACGGGCTACCGGCTTTTAATATAGTCGGCTTGCCTGATTTGGAAGTACGGGAAAGCCGCGAGCGGGTCCGCGCCGCAATCCAAAACAGCCGGTTTGAATTTCCCGCCAGGCGGATTACGGTTAATCTCGCTCCCGCGGATCTACCCAAGGCGTCCGGCCACTTCGACCTGCCTATCGCGCTGGGCATCCTTGCCGCCAGCGCTCAAATCCCCGCCGCCGCACTGATCAACCGCGAATTTGCCGGTGAGCTGTCGCTGACGGGAGAGTTGCGCCCGGTTCAGGGCGTATTTGCAATGGCATGTGGTTTGGCGCGGCGGGACAGCGGCGCCGCGGGCCCGGCTCCCGAGCTGTTCCTGCCGCTGCAAAGCGCGCCGACGGCGGCTCTGGTTCCCGGCGTGAAGGTTTATGGCGCCGGCGATTTACTCAGCTTATGCGCCCATCTGGCCGGCCAGCAGCAAGCTCAATTACCTCTTTGCGAGGCGCCCAGTCTGCCGCCTGAAAGCTTGAGCCAGATCGCCGACATGGCCGAGGTGGTGGGTCAAGCCAGTGCCAAGCGGGCTCTTGAGGTGGCGGCCGCAGGCGCGCACCATGTGCTGCTGGTCGGCCCTCCCGGCGCGGGCAAATCGATGCTGGCCGCGCGTATGCCCGGGATCCTGCCGCCCATGACCGACGCCGAGGCACTCGCCTCCGCCGCCTTGCTGAGCGCCACCCGGGCCGGATTTGTGCCGCGCATGTGGCGGCAGCGGCCGTTTCGTGCGCCGCATCATTCAGCCAGTGCGGCAGCACTGATCGGCGGCGGTAACCCACCGCTGGCCGGCGAAATTACCCTGGCTCATTTGGGCGTGCTGTTCCTCGACGAACTGCCGGAGTTCGACCGACGCGTGCTCGAAATGCTGCGCGAGCCGCTGGAAAATGGTCAGATTACAATTTCCCGCGCCGGCAGACAGGTTGAATTTCCGGCCGGGGCGCAACTCGTCGCCGCGATGAATCCCTGCCCCTGCGGCTGGCGCGGCGACACACGCAAGCATTGCCGCTGCACACCGGATCATGCCGCGCGTTATCGCGGCAAACTGTCCGGGCCGCTACTCGACCGGATCGATATCCAAATCACGCTGCCGGCACTCACCCCGCAAGAACTCTCCGAACCTCGTAGCGGTGGCGCCGAAAGCAGCGCGGAGATTGCCCAACGCGTGGCGCTTGCGCGTGAACGCCAGATTTCCAGACAAAATGGCAGCAACCAGAGCCTCAACGGTCGCGATATCGATCGGTTTTGTCAGCCGGACCAGGCAGGAAAAACGCTGCTGGAAGCCGCCGGACAACGTTTCCAATGGTCGGCGCGAGCCCATTACCGGGTGCTTAAAGTGGCCCGCACTATCGCCGATCTGGCGGCGGCCGCTCAGCCGGACGCCTCGCATATCGCCGAGGCAATCCGCTATCGCAGCGGCTTTGGCGACGCTTGAACTCCCTGGTGCCGGTGCGCAGCGCCTTATGCGAGCATCGGGTCAGGCCGGCTGAACAAGCGCTCGAAAGCGGGTAAAAAAGGTTCAAAAAGAAGCTATCAAGACTTGACTTATACACATTTAACAAAATTACGCACAGGCGCGGTATAGCCCGACCTCAACTCCGGCCCTTGATATATAAGCTATTGATTTAAATGAATTAAGCCAAGTTGCCCAGAATCCCGGCAAACTACCCGAACGCCTTATACGACAGGCGTTTGTGCCAACCTTACAGGGTTTTCCACAAAGTTATCCACAGCAATTGTGGATAGTTTAAAAATTGGCGCGAAATCAGGTAGATATAGAGAGATTGTCGATTTTTACGTGAAGAATAAAAGCGACGGCCGGGCGCAAACAAGCAATCGGTTCAGACGAGAAATCGAGATCCCGCAGAATTATTTTCTACGCTCGCGGAAAAACAGCCGCCGCGAAAGGGGGCTTGCATGACCCCAAGAGAAATGGGTCCCTCGCACTCGATTTGGAGGTAAACGGCGCCGGCGCGGCAAAAATCAGGTAGCGCTAACACAGCGCGGATAATCCTTCTCAGTAGGCGCACAAATAAACCAAAAAATCCGTGTCAAGTCTTGACTTATGCACAATCCGATTTTTTTCAAGCAAACCCGGATGTGTCACGGGCAAAACCTTGACGAAATTCATATCCATTTGATTTCAAAGTAAATTTTCCATCTGCCCAGATTCCCGGCAATCTGTCTGGAAGCCTTATCGGTCAAGCATTTAGGTCCGACTTTCGGAGATATCCACAAAGTTATCCACAGCAACTGTGGATAGTTTAAAAAATGTCTACGAATCAGTGGGATAAGCCCATTTCATCGCTTTTCACATGAACATGATTTCGATCTCACCGCAGGCCAGGTCCTGGCTGAAAAACCGGCTCCGGTGTCTCGTCACAAAAATATTTTTGTCTTCGGCACCAGGATAAGCGCGGAGCGCGCCATTTCAGCCTGCCGGCGCGCCCGCAATTCGCGGCACTCATGCAAGCGGATCGATGCAGTCGCATCAATACAATCTGAGCGAGCCAAAAAATTGATCGACCTGCTCGGCGGCGGGCTCAACCGGCGCAACAATCACCGCCTCGTAGACTTTGGCACCGCGCACGGCAAAACGCGCATGCATCACCCGGTGCTCATGATGCGCACCGGCGACGGTGCCGCTGGCGATAAACTCGGCGCCCGCCACCTGCTGTCCGGGGGTGCCGACATCGATCTGCACCGGATGCGTATCGAGTACCACATTTATATTGTGGGCCAAGCCGGTCTTGAGCGAATCCAGCACCGCGGCGGCCAATGCCGGGTCGTCTGCCGGCAGCGTCACCACGCCGACCGCAAACGAAGTGTCGCCGACCCGCGCACTTTGCATCAACATGGGCAGCGACTGGCCGGCAATCTTGGCATTGCGTTGATCAAGCCCGGGTTTAGCCGGGAACATCACCGAAAAACCGCCCTCTTGATTGACCACATTGCGCCAATCGAAAGACGGTGTGCAAGCGCTCAGCATTAACGTTGCGGCCGCCGGCAGCGCCAGGAACCGCAACCACCGCGGCAAAACACGAGGGGGCTGGGTTGTGGCCGGGAGCGCGGCCGGGAAAGTGCGCGGCAAGCGTGCCCGGGCGAACCGGACAAAAAACTGAGGCATGGGAATTAAGACTGAATGGTGGCAGGGAAGCCGTATTATCCGCCAGCCGCCGTCCGGCGGCGGTTAAACTCCGCGGTCGAACTCCGGGGTTGAACTCCAGGTCGAACTCAATAGTGACCCCAAGTCTGATAGTTAACGGCCGTACCCGGCGACATCCGGCGATTTGAACTAAAATACGCTGGCAAGATGCTGTTGCAAGTGCAAATCCGAGCACGATCCAAGCACCACCCGAGACCTGTCATGACTTCACAACCGAACATCCGCCGCCGTTTTACGCCACTACACGGTGCATTGCTGGCCGTGGCGGTATTGCTTGCGGTTGCGGCATGGCTGGCCTTCGGCACCGCCAAACAAGTGCCCGACGCAACCTTCACGCTGCTTTCCGGCCAGAAAATTTCCACCGCGCAACTCAAAGGCAAGGTCTACCTGGTCAGCTTCTGGGCTACCGACTGCGACACCTGCATCAAGGAAATGCCGCAGATGGTCCAGACCTATAATCAGTTCAAGAGCCAGGGCCTCGAATTTGTCGCGGTGGCGATGAATTACGATGCGCCGATGTATGTCGTCAACTACAGCCAGACGCGTCAGTTGCCGTTCAAGGTTGCACTTGACGATGGCAGCGCCGCCAAACAATTCGGCAACGTGCAATTGACCCCGACCACTTTTGTGGTCGACCGCGACGGACACATTCTGAAACGTTATGTCGGCGAACCTGAATTTACCGAATTAGCCGACTTGCTCAAAGGCGCGCTCGCCAAACAAGCTTGAAATAACGCGCCCTCTTTGGAAAGCCGTTTCGTTGCCGCGAAACGGCTTTTTTGCTATTGCGTTACCTACGAACGGCTTACCCCCGGGTCGCAGCAGGCCCCTTACCGCAAAAGATCAAGCCGGCGATATGTTCACTCGGCTTTCTGGTTGATCGACGCACGTAATTTCCCCGGCGTCATGCCGTAAATTTCCTTTACATCACGGATAAAATGGGCCGAGTCGGCGAAGCCGCATTCATAGGCAATCGTGGTAATCAATTTATCGGTGTTCAATAATAACCAACGCGCATAACGCAAACGCATCGAGCGATAAAACGCCTTGGGCGGCATACCCGTTTCACTCAGGAAAGCGCGCTCAAGCTGGCGCACGCTAATGCCTATCATCTTGGCGATAACCGAAATATTCAGCGGCGCTTCCAGGTTCTCTTCCATCAGGACAATGGCATGGCGGATATTAAAATTGTCGACCGCAAGATAACCCAAGGCGCGGCGACGTTCGACAAAGGAGCTGCCGCCCTGCCGGCTGACCGTCATTTGATGGATCACCTTGGACGCCCGGTCCGCGCCGCAATGCAAGCTGATCAGGCGCGAGGCCAATTCGATCACCGACACGCCGCCGGCACAGGTGATGCGGTCGCCATCGATGAGGTAATCCGAGTTGCCGGTGACCCGCAATCCAGGGAACAAACGCCGGTAGTCGTCCAGATGAAACGAGTGTACGCATGCGACGCGGCCCTCCATCAGCCCGGCTTTGGCCAGCACAAAACTCCCGGTGCACATGCCGATTAGCGGCACGCCGCTGTCGGCGGCCTGGCTTAAATAGTCCCAATACCGCTTATCCACCGCGTCGAGGTAAGGCAGCAAGCCGCCTATCGTCACCAGGTAATCGAATTGCCGTGGCGGCGGCAAGACCGTCTGCGGCTGAACCGAGACGCCACAACTGGACTCCACACTTTCGTTGGGCAAACCGACAATTTCCCAGGCGCACCGCAACGGCCGGCTTTGGTCGCCCAGGTCGGCGGCATGGCGCAAGGCGTCGCAAAATCCGGCCAGCGACAACAGCGGAAATTTAGGCCAGAGCAAAAACCCGACACTCAGGTCGGCCCCGGAACGGGCACGGCCGGGCTGCCCTTCGTTATCGGACCGGTCCAGCCGTTCGACGATAGCGCGGGCGGCCGACTGGCTGTCCTGCTGAAATTGCTGTTTAACGGCGACCATCGCGTCTCGCCAAAGGTGGGGACGGCTTTAAGTATAGGCGGTATCGGGGTGGATTCCTGAATGTCGCATTTCTTCTATTTTTTAGCAAAACGCTGCAATGCCCAGGTTTTTTTCCTGACTACATTGGCTCCATCCAAACCGCATGCCGTGGATAAGTCCGTCACCGTCGAGATCGACGCCAATGCCCCCAATGCCGCAATGCTACTGCGGAAATTTTTTAAGCAGGAGAGTCTCATGTTCAAGAAATGCCATCATTTAGCATCTCTAATCATTGGAAGCGGCGTTTTTGCTTTCAGTACCCACGCGGCTTACGCCGATCAAGTGGTCAAGATCGGCCACGTCGCGCCGTTGACCGGCGCCAACGCCCATCTCGGCAAAGACACCGAAAACGGCGCGCGCCTGGCGGTTGAAGAAATCAACCGTAAAGGCCTGGTCATAGAAGGACAAAAAATCACGCTGGAACTGGATGCTCAAGACGATGCATCCGATCCGCGTCAGGCCACTCAGATCGCGCAAAAGCTGGTGGATGACAAGGTGGTGGCGGTGGTCGGGCATATGAATTCCGGCACCTCGATTCCTTCGTCGAAAATTTACAGCGATGCCGGCATCGTCCAGATCTCGCCGTCGGCCACCAATCCGATGTATACGCAGCAAGGTTTCAAGACCGCCTATCGCGTGGTTGCCACCGATGCGCAACAAGGTCCGGCGTTGGCCAACTATGCTGCTCAAACCCTCAAAGCCAAATCGGTGGCCATCGTCGACGATGCCACAGCTTACGGCCAGGGCCTGGCGAACGAGTTTGAAAAACAGGCCAAGGCCGACGGCATGACAGTTCTGTCGCACGACGCGACCAATGACAAAGCGGTCGATTTTCGCGCCATTCTGACCAAGGTCAAAGGCGAGCATCCCGATGTCATCATGTATGGCGGGATGGATGCGACGGGCGGCCCGTTCGCCAAACAAGCCAAACAATTGGCCATCAGCGCCAAGGTGGTAGCCGGCGACGGACTGTGTGCCGAAAGTTTGGCCGACCTCGCCGGCAGTGCGGCGGATAACGTGGTCTGTTCGATTGCCGGCATGCCGTTGGAGAAAATGGCCGGTGGCCCCGAACTGGAAAAACGTTATGAAGCGCGATTTAATCAGCCGATACAACTCAATGCGCCTTTCGCTTATGACGCCGTCTACGTCATCGTCGATGCCATGACGCGCGCCAACTCGACCGCCCCGGAAAAAATCCTGGCCGAGATGCCAAGCACCGACTATCACGGCGTCTTGGGAGAAACGCAATTCGATACCAAAGGCGATTTGAAGCACGGCGTCATCTCGCTCTACGATTATGTCGATGGCAAGCAAAAATTGCTCGATGTGTTGAAAATGTAAAAACCGCGGCTAGGCTCCCATTGCGTAAATGCTTGGATGAATGAATTTACGCAACGCAGCACTATGTCTCGCTCTGCGTGACATAACCGCCTTCATCAACCTCAAGCCCGGCATCGCTTTTGCGCCGGGGTCCAGAGTCCGGAGTCCATATGGAAGTCGTGGTGCTTGGCGCCGGTGTGATAGGTCTATCGACGGCCTATTACCTGCATGCCGCGGGACATCAGGTCAGCGTGATCGAACGTCACACGCAAACCTCCATGGAGACCAGCTATGCCAATGGCGGTCAACTGTCCTATAGCTATGTTTCGCCCTTGGCAGGCCCCGGCGTACTCGAAAAAATACCAGGGTGGTTATGCAGTTCCCATGCGCCGATGCAGTTTCGGCCGGCGTGTGATCTGGACCAATGGCGCTGGTGCCTGGCATTTGTGCGCGCCTGCACCCGGCAACAGAATGCCCAATCGACACAACAGCTTTTGCAGTTATCGTTTTTGAGCCGCGGCCTGATGCATCAACTGGTGCGGGACGAACCGGCGCTGCGCTTCGATTATGTCCGTTCCGGCAAACTGGTATTGCATCGCGATGCCGCCGCCTATCGCGCGGCGCTCGAACTACTCGCCTTGCAAAAAACCCTGGGCTGCGAACAACAGGCTTTGGACGTCGACGCCTGCCTCAAACTTGAGCCTGCGTTGAAAGGGATAGCCGCTCAGCTCGCCGGCGGTATTTTTACCGCCAGCGAAGAGACGGGAGATTGTTATCGCTTTTGCCTCGGCCTGGAACACCTGCTGCGCCGGCGTGGCGTCGAATTCCAATGCGGCACTCAGGTCGATGCGCTACGCGATTGCGGCACCGGCCTGGTCGAAATAAGCTGCGGCGCACGCACGCTGCGCCCGCAACAGATCGTCATCGCGCTGGGTTGCGCCAGCACCGCGCTACTCAAGCCCTTGGGGATACGTCTGCCGGTCTACCCGCTGCGGGGATATAGCCTGACCCTGGCCACCACGCCGGCATCGATCGCCCCCGCCGTCAGCATCACGGACTCCGCCCGCAAAGTGGTCTATGCCCGGCTGGGAGATAACTTGCGCGTGGCGGGTATGGCCGATTTGGGTACCGCGTCGGCCGAGCACAATCAAACGCGTCTGATGAGCTTGCAGCGCGAAGCCCAAAGAGTGTTTCCCGATGCGGGCGATTATTCGGCGGCGGCGCACTGGACCGGTCTGCGGCCCGCCACGCCGCAAGGCAAACCGATTTTAGGGCCGACCCGCTATCGCAATCTTTGGTTGAATGTCGGCCAGGGGGCGCTCGGTTTTACCTTGGCGACAGGTTCGGCACGCCTGCTCAGCGATTGGATCAGCGGCAAGCCCGGCGCCATCGACCGCACCTTGTTTTGCCTGCCTCACTAACATCGGCGATATGTCGCGGCTTAAATCGGGCAGCACATAGAACCGGCGTACCTTACCGAGCAGCGGAATTCACCCATGAGCAGTTCGCGCAAACCCAATATTGTGGTGCTTGGAACCGGCGGCACCATCGCCGGCCACGGCGCCTCCACCGTCAATACCGCGGCTTATGCCTGCTCCGTCCGGCCGATTGAACAGATCCTGATCGAGATTCCGGCAATCGCCTTGATCGCTAATGTAAAAACCGAACAGGTCTTGCAAATGGGATCCGAAAATTTCGGCAGCGCCCAGTTACTGATGCTGCGCAAACGGATCGCCGCACTCTTGCAAGATGACGAGGTGGATGGCGTAGTCGTCACGCATGGCACGGACACCCTCGATGAGACAGCCTATTTTCTGCACCTGACACTGAACAGCGTCAAACCGGTGGTGATAGTCGGCGCCATGCGTCCGCCCACCGCCCTCAGCGCGGACGGGCCGCTTAATCTCTACAACGCGATGGTGCTGGCCGCCAGCCCGGAGTCGCAGGCCAAAGGCATCTTGGTGGTAGCCAACGACGAAATTCACAGCGCCCGTGATGTGGTCAAGAGCAGCACCTTCAAACTTGAGGCATTTGCTTCACCCTATGGGCCGCTGGGGTATGTGGTGGAAGGCCGGCCAAGCTTCTATCGCCTTCCCGCCCGTCGGCATACGGTCAATAGCATCTGGTCAGGCAGCGAAATCCATCAACTGCCCGAGGTCGGCATCGTCTATGCACACGGCGGCGTGAGTCCGGCCACGATCGCCGCCATGGCTCGCTCAGGCGTCAGCGCCATTATTTATGCCGCAACCGGAAGCGGCAATGTCGCGGCCGATATGGTCGATGCCTTGCGCCAGGCGCGGGCCGAGGGGATTCATATTGTGCGTGCATCACGCACCGGCAGCGGCATCGTGATGCGCAACGGTGCGCAGCCGGACGATCGCTACGACTGGTTGGCGGTCGACGATCAGGTGCCGCACAAAGCGCGGATTTTATTGATGCTGGCACTGACCCGCTACACCGCCACCCGGGAGCTTCAAGACGTTTTCCAGGCTTACTGAGCAGCGGGCGCAGGCTGATACCGCGCCCGCCGCCGTTACATCGCCAATTCCACCATGCCCGCCGCTTGCCGCTCAACCAGACGCCGATAGATGCCCGTAGCGTGTTGCATCAGATGCTGATGCGTATCGTCCTCGACAATCCGGCCCTGATCGAACACCAGGATACGGTCCAGTTTGCGCACCGTCGACAAGCGATGCGCAATGATCAGTGTGGTGCGCCCTTGCATCAGGCGTTCCATGGCATCCTGAATCAATGCCTCGGATTCGCTGTCGAGACTGGACGTGGCTTCGTCGAAAATCAAAATCGGCGCATCCGCCAGAAATGCCCGCGCAATCGCGACGCGTTGGCGTTCGCCGCCCGACAATTTGATGCCGCGTTCGCCCACCAGCGTGGCGTAGCCATCCGGCAAACGGCTGATAAAACCATCGGCATGCGCCAGCCGGGAGGCTTCCTCAATTTCGGCGCGGGATGCGCCGGGCCGCGCATAGGCGATATTCTCGGCCAGCGAACGATGAAACAATAGCGGCTCTTGCTGCACAATCGCCACCCGCTGGCGCAAGCTCTCCTGGGTAACCGTATTGATTGCCTGGCCGTCGATCAGGATCCGACCCGCGTCCACATCGTATAAGCGCTGCACCAGTTTGACAAAAGTGGTTTTGCCCGAGCCTGAGGGGCCGACCAGACCCACCCGCTGTCCCGCGGGAATGCGTACCGACAGAGCATCGTAAATCGTGCGGCGTTGCGCGGGATAAGCAAACGACACCGTATCGAAAACGATCTCGCCGTCGGCAATCGAGGCCGCGGGCGCCTGCTGAACATCGCCGACGCCCAGCGGCTCCGCATGAAAACCCACCATTTCCTCAAGATCGTTGATCGAGCGCTGGAAATTGCGAATCTGTTGGCCGATGCCATGCAGATAGGTCTCGATGACGCCATAAGCGGTCAGGACAAAGGTCACTTCGCCCGGTGTGGCGCGGCCCTGCCACCAGAAGCTGATGGCCAGCCCGATCACCGCGACCCGCAGCAACGTCAGCAACGCCTGCTGCACGGTGCCGCTCAAGGTCATCACGCGCCAGCTTTTGCGGGTGCGCATTTTCCAGCGCGCGATAGTGCGCATGATGCGGATATCTTCACGCCGCTCGGCACCGAAAGCCTTGACCACCGGATTGCACCCGACCGAGTCGGCCAGCACGCCGCCGAAGCGGCTGTCCCAGGCGTTCGAGACCCGCGCCGCCGGCATCACCCAATGCAGCGACAGCCAACCGCTGACAAACACATAAGCCGTGCTGCCAAGCCCTACCACCAGCCCCATCAGCGGCCAATGCCAGCCGAAGAGTAAGGTCGCGCCGATCAGCACCAGCAACGACGGCCACAAGGCCAGGAATACGGTATCGTTCAACAGGTCGAAGGCCCACATGCCGCGACTGATCTTGCGTACGGTCGAGCCGGCAAAGCTGTTGGCATGCCAATCGGTGGAGAAACGCTGGACCCGCCAAAATGCATCGCGCGCCACATGCGACATGATGCGCAAGGTAAAAGCCACGATGCCGCGCATCACCGCAAAACGCAGGAGCACAATCAACAGGCCCAGTCCCAACATCACAAACAGGCACCACAAGGCCTCGTGCAAAGCCGCGCCGCGTGCCGCGTCGTGCACCAGGTGACTACTGGCGACGGCGTCGACCAGACGCCCGGCATAGACCGGCGCGGTCATTTCCAGAATTGCCTGCGATGCGGTACCGGCGGCGATCGCCGACGCCAACGCGGGCTGATGCCGCCACTGTTTGAGCACAAAACGCAGCGTGCGTGAGAGCGGATCTCGAGAGGGTGTTGCGGAAGCGGATGCCATGGTGGAGCTCCGAGTAAAAACGCCGGGGTACGGCACGGTGGAGCATTAGCTCGCTCGCTTGCACAGCGATATGTCAGGCGTGTGGCCCACGATATTCACACAGCACAAATGCAAGTCGGGATCTGGAACTTTGCCAGAGATTTACCCTGCCCGTAAAGCACCACAGCGGAAATTTATTTCGCAGCCAAATACAGATCTGTCTTATTGACGCGCCAGTGCAGCCCGCCAGCTATGCCAACCCATCGCGGCCAACACCACAAACGCGGCATACAGACCGGCAGTCAAATACAACACTTTGTAGGCGTAGACGCCGACATAAATCACATCGACGGCGATCCACAATAACCAGCACATGACATATTTTCGCGCCATCCAAAATTGCGCCACCAAACTGAAGCTGGTCAGCGAAGCGTCCACCCAAGGCACCGCGGCATCGGTATAACGCGCCATCAGGAAACCCAGCAAGACACTGCCCACCGCCCCCGCCAGCACGCCATAAATGAGCGCCGCGGACGAGGGACGTTCGATCGTCACCACCTCGTCGGCAGCACGACCTTGCAGCCAGCGCCACCAGCCATAGACCTGCAACACCGCAAAAATAATCTGCAACAACAAATCGGAATAAAGCTTGGCCTGGAAAAAAATCCACGCGTAGAGCAATACCGAGACAATCCCGACCGGCCAGCACAGCATGGTCCGGCGCACCGTCAGCCAGACGCCGAGTGCGCTCACAATCACAGCGATCACTTCAAGTAATGACATTTACCCATCCAAAAAGAAGAATGACCTGCTTAAGCTGCTCACATCGCTTGAAGCACTTGATCCCTGCGCTACATATCACCCAAGGTTATTGGCGGTACGCTCCGCGCGGCGGCGCAGATGATCGAGCAAGGCAAGACCCGCAGCCGTATTGAACCATGCGGCATGACCGAGGAAATAACCGTCGTAGGCCAGCGCCGCATTTTCCGCGGAGTGGACCACGCCATGAAAATAAGCCACTTCAGACAGAGCGAATTCGGCATGAACCAAGGGCAGCAAGGCCGGCAACGCGGCCGACTCGACCGGGCTCAGCGCCCTGAGCGTTTCGTACCCATCGAGCAAAGCATCAAGCAAATCAAAATGAATTTGCTCGTGATGATTACCGCCGTCTGCCGCCAACGCCAGCCACTCGACAATATTACGTTCGATTGCGGTGGCAATATCGTGCAGCGCGCAGGTTCGATCCGACAAACCAAAATCGAGCACGCTGGCGACGCTGGCCTGCGGCCCCGCATCGCTCCATAACAAATTGGACGCATGCCAATCGTTATGCGTCCAGAGCGTGGGGAGTCGATCGATAAACGGCCGAAATGCCAGATAAAACGGCAATAGCGTGCGGCTCACTTCATCGCGCCAGGCACGGTGCGCGAGATAATCCGCGAGCGCCGGACGGGCGTCGATAAAGCATTGCATGGCGGCCAGCGGTTCCGCACTATTGAAAATAGTGAAACTGCTGACCAAAGTCCGGGCACGGCGAGCCGGTGCCGCATAATCGGCGGCGGCATGATGCAATTGCGCCAGCGCCCGGCCCGCGGCAAAAGCATGAGGACAACTGACAAACGGCGACCACGACAGCGCCTCGCGATAGACGTCGACCCCGGGCGCCACGCGATGCACTTCGTAGATCGAATCGGCGCCGGCGACGGCCGAGGCTCCGTCCCGATCTGGCACCACCTCGACCACCGGCAGCCCCGCCGAGCGTAGATGCGCGATAAAACCATGCTCTTCATTCAAGCCGTCCACCTCGCGCACGCGGCGGTCATGGCGTTTGATAAAAATCTGCCCGGCGCCGGTGAGCGCAATCGCCCCGGCGGAAAAAGGCCGCGGACTATGCCACACCAGCTCGCGGGCGGGTCCGAGCGCGGGATAACGCAGCAGCAGCGTGTTGACTTCGGCCAGCGTCAAGGGCGCCCAATCGGGCGCCACCGCATGCGTACCCATGCCATGCACTTGCAGCGAGGCCTGGGGCAGGTGCGCCCCGGGCGGGATAGCCTCGGGCGGAATAGCTCCGGGCGGAATGGCCCCGGACAGGCTCGCCTCGACAGTAGCATTGGCGCTTGCCGCGCCCGGCTCAACAGTCATTGTTTACTCCGCGGCCATGATAGTACGGCACCGGCTTAGAAATCATAGGTGAGCGACAAGCGTGCCGTGCGCGGCGCGCCCAGGAACAAATAACTGTCGCCCTGCGATTGCCCGCTGTCCGCCCAATAATACTTGTTCAGCAGGTTGTCGACCGCCAGCCTGAAGGTGGTACGGTGTCCGCCCAATTTGGTTGCATAACGCAAGCCGAGATTGAAGGTCACATAGGCCGGCACGCTGACCGTGCCGTCCACGCTGGCAACTTTACTGCCGCTATAATTCGCGCCGCCCAGCAGGTCCAGCCCAGCCCAACCCGGCACCTCGTAGTCGCCATAGAGACTGGCGCGCAAACGCGGCACATTGATCACCTGATGACCTTCGTCTTGCGGCGAACCGGTGTCGGTGGCGCGCGCATCGATTGCCGTCACGCTGGCGCTCAGATGCAGTGCATCCAGCACCCGGCCGCCGGCGCCAAGCTCGATCCCGTTATGGCGCTCGTTACCCTCCTGGACAAAGGTATAACCGGCCGGGGTGTTATCCAGCTTGGCGTATTCATAAGGCTTGTCCATGCTGAACACCGCCGCCGTCAAACTCAGGCGGTCCTGCCAATCGTATTTGACACCGGCCTCGGTCTGGCGCGTCACAATCGGGTTCAGGAAAGCGCTGCCGTTGCTGGCCCAGAACGGAGCCTGCGCCCCCAGTGCCAAACCTTTGCTATAACTCGCGTACAACGTCAGCGGCTGGAGCGGTTTATAGATCAGCGCCAGTTGCGGCAACAACAAGGTGCGATCGGTATCGAGCGCGGGGGTGTTCACCTCGCTCACCGCCTGTTGCCGCATCAGCACCTCTCTCGCGCCCGCCACGATCTGCCATTGATCGCTCAAGCTGACACGATCGACGCCAAACACGGAATATTGGCGATTATCCAAATGCATGTAGTACGGGCCCGGATTATCCGGCGACGGCGAGAACGTGAGATTGGGGGTGTAGATATTGTCGCTGCCGACATAATCGTTGACCGCATCGGTTTCGCCTACTGTGCGGCGGAAGAAACTCGCACCGAAACTCAGGTCGTGGCGTATCGTGCCGGTCGAAAAATTGCCGAGCAAGACCGCCTGTACCTGATCGTCGCGCCGCGTCTCACCTGGGCTGCGAAAATCATAGACGTCATAGTCGCCGTTCGCCCCGAAATAATAAGGCGGGGTCCCGCCCGCCCCGCAGCTCGCCACGTTGTAACAACCGTAGGCAAACGCCACATTGTCATCGATAAAGGTGCGGCTGCGGCTGCCCGCGATATAAGCGCGCCAATTGTCATTAAATTGATAATCGAAACGCAGGTCGTAATTCAAGGAATCGTCGGTGACCGGTTTGGCCCACGGTTGCTCGCCCAGCATTTTATAGACCGAGGCCGCCGGCGGCACCACGGTTCCACCCAGCAACTGATAGCCGGAGACCGAGTTTTCCTGCTTGTCCTGGTACTCAAGGTTGAACTGCACGCTGGCCCGGGGTGAAATTTTCCATTGGGTGGCGATCGAGCCGAAGTCGCGATAACCATTGGCATCGTCGACATAGGAGTGAATATCTTCATGAGCGGCGTTAATCCGGATGCCGAACTGCTGCTCATTGCCAAAACGCTGGCCCAGGTCGACGGCTTGCGACGAGCCGCCGCGCAGATCCGCGCCCAGCGTCACCGAACCCGCGTCAACCGCCGGCTTGGTGACAAAATTGATAATGCCGCCCGGTGCCACCACCCCGCTTTCCAGCCCGGCCAACCCTTTCAGAATTTCGACGCTTTCCTTGTTTTCCAGCGCGACGTTCTGCTCGCCGGAAATGGTCATGCCATTGATCCGCATTGCGCTGGCCAGATCGACAGGGAAACCGCGAATGCTGAAATCTTCGTAATAACCCACGGGGGCATAGTCGTTACCGACCGAAGCATCGTTGCGCACCACCTCACTCACCAGTTTCGCTTGCTGGTCGTCCATTTGCGCGCGCGAAACGACCGCAACCGAAGCCGGCGTATTCAACAGCGGCGCGGACGCAAAACCGGCAACCGAAGCCGTCTTGGCGCGGTAGTCGTCTGAACGCCGATCCGATACCACCACAGGATTTAGCGTTAACATGCCGCCCGCAGTGGACGGCGGCGGCGCTTTCTTGGGTTTGATGTCGGTGGCGTCGCCGGCGTCGGATGCACTTGGCGGCATGGCGGCCGCAGCCGTTTGCGCTGAAGCCGGCACCCATATCGCGCTGGCGGCGGCAAGCGCCAGAAATGCGGCTTTCTTGCGGGGAAGGTCGCGCGAGGCCCGTGAATACGGATGCAATACGGGGTAGTTTTTCATTTCTTATGCTTGGGATACTGAGTGGCGCTACCGCCTCGCCTCAAAAATAAAGCCCCATGATGGGGCTCATGATGCGGCTTTGGCTTATCGAGATGTCAGGGCAGCGCCCTGATGACGGGACAGCATGGACCAAGGACGGTGGCGCGGAAGGCGAAGCGCCATGGCAGCGCGCTTTACGCTGCGACGGCTATGACGCGTCAATTGTTAGGTAATTTTACCTTATTTCTTATCCTCCGAATTTACCGGAAAAGCCCTCACCCACACCTGCGGCAACCCGCGTAATGCTCGGCGTCGCTAGTCCCCATCCAATAGCGCCCGCGCCATTCAGCAATTTATCCGCCCGCGCACTCACTTTGTTGTACAAACCCATCACCTCGAACAGACCCAACTTGCCGTCATGCCCTATCCGCCTATAGGCAGCCGGCATGCGCGCCGGCCGGTGTTGCGCCGCACCATCGAAACTGCAAGGATCGCTTGACAGAGATTCAGGTAAAAAAGATCATAAGACCGCAAACTGATCAAATGACCAGTTCATTCGGCAGCCAAGCCCTGGCAATGATTCAAGTAATGCTTTGCCCGACACGGTTGAAAACGGTTGCTGTTTGCAGGTGGCGCTCCATTCGCCTGCTGCCGTGGCGTTTTGTCCGCACTGCGCGGCCCATGTCGTAATCATTGAAATTTTGTAAAGCGTGCGGGCCACGCCATGCAAGTTTTTCGCAGTCCTATACTTTTAAAAAAATATAAATACGGAGACAAGCAAAATGAAGAAGACTTTGTTGGCAGCGGCGTTGATGGGCCTGGGCGCAAGTGCATTCGCGCAGAGCAGCGTAACGCTGTATGGCCGTTTGGACAACGGTATCGAATATCAGTCGGGCACGCGCAATGCCACCGACACCGCTTCGGCAGGCTCACGCTTCCGCGTTGAAAGCGGCGACTGGGGCACCAGTATGTGGGGTATGAAAGGCGTTGAAGATATCGGCGGCGGCAACAAGGTCCTGTTCAACTTGGAAGACGGCCTGAACACCGTCAACGGTCAAAGCGGCGGCGCAGCCGGTACCGCTTTCAGCCGTTTTGCCGATGTCGGTATCGCTAACGACAACTACGGTACCTTGCTGCTCGGTAAACAGCAGTGGATTGCCAACCAGGTGTGGGACTTCGACCCGCTGGGTCAGTCGAACTGGTCGTCGGCTTCGCTGGTCGGTGGTCGTAACTGGCCCGGTTCGCAAAACGACGTGTCGTATCAAACCCCGACCTGGGGCGGCTTTAACGCCTACGGCGTGTATTCTCTGAGCGACTCGACCGACTTCAACGGCAACACCACCGTGGGCGCGCAAAACGGCCGCCGCGACGGCTTGTCGCTGACCTACACCTCGACCGTGTTCCAAGTGCGTACCATTTATGACGAAATCCGCAGCAGCACCGGCGGCTTCACCGATGTCTACGCTTCGTCGCGCGAATATTTCGCCGGCTTGAACGTGTTCCTCGGACCGTTCAAGGTACAAGTGGCTTACCAAGGTTCGCATGCACCGGAAGCACTCGGCGATGCAGCCGCACCGTCGACCACCAACCTCGAATGGGGCGGCGTGACGTACACCGTCAACCCGGCGATCGCTGTAACGGGTGCCGTGTACCACGTGAATGCCAACGACGGCGGGGGAGCCGCCACCATGTACACCCTGGCCGCGACCTACAACCTGTCGAAGCGTACCCTGTTCGCCCTCGAAGCCGCTACCGTGCGTAACAACTCGGCAGGTGCTTTCGGCCTCAACGCCAACGAGCCGAATTCGCCGACCAGCGACGGCCCGGTGCAAGGTCATAGCCAGTCCGGCGTATTCCTCGACCTGCAACACGCGTTCTAAGTATCAAAGACCCTGCTTGGGTTCCGCAGTTCTGTCTTGACCGGCAAGCCGGCTGAATGATGTTTTGAGCAATTCAGCCGGCTCACCCGGTTTGCAACATCGCGAGAAGTTTTATTTTATACGTTGCTGCGAGAGGCGCGTCACGGTGCACATCCAGATGGATCTGCACCGTTTTTTATGGCGCGGCGAAACTTGATGTGAAACGCTGAAGTCACTTCGTCCAAGCGGACCGCACTCCACTGCACTTGCCGTCAATACCCAACAAAAAAGGGTGTTGCATGGTCTGCAACACCCCTTTCATTTGCCCCCACAGCGCCCCTTGATGGGACGCCGCTGCCGCCCTTACTCCATGCCGCGCCTGCGCGTCTGCGAAGGCGCCACGCCATGGCTTAGCCAGTCGAGCACCTCGTTGGTCGACTGATCGCCGACCTCACGCGCCTGGTTGACCGATTGCACCAAGGTGTTGCCCGGCGCCGCGCGCCGGATCGCAACCCCGACCGCCAACATGTCGATCATCACCAGATGCAGGATGCGCGAAATCATCGACAACTGCGACTCGCGAATCTCGATGTGATCGGTTTCCAGTGCCACCGTGGCTTTCTTGACCAGCGGAGTATTGCTCGAAGTAATCGCAATCACCTGCGCCCCCGCCTGCATCGCCACTTCCAGCACGCGCAGCAGTTCCGGCGCTTTGCCCGACTTGGAAATGGCCACGATCACGTCGCCCTTGCCCAACAGCGCGGCCGAAGCGGCCTGCATGTAAAGATCGCTGTAGGCGATGGTCGGGATACCGAAACGGAAGAACTTGTAGTGACCGTCCTGCGCCACGATGCTCGAATTGCCGAGACCGTAAAACTCGATGCGGCGCGCCCCGCTCAATAAATCGATGGCGCGTTCCACCTGGTCGAAATTCAAGCGTTCACGTAACTGCAGGATCGCCGACACGGTATTGTCGAGCACCTTGGCGCCGAAGTCCGTGGCGGTGTCGCCCAGATGCACCTGGCTGTGACTGAGCGGGATGGTGCCGGTAAGACCGGTGGCCAGTTTCAGCTTGAAATCGGATAAACCCTGGCAGCCCAGCGAGCGGCAAAAACGGATCACGGTCGGTTGACTGACGTCGGCCTTGCGGGCGATATCGATAATCGGATCGTTGATAATCGAACGCGGATGGTTGATCGCCAGATCGGCCACGCGGCGCTCGGCCGGCGTCAAGGCATCGCGCATCTGGCGAATCCGCTCGAACACGGCTGAGCGCCCGCCCGTACGCACGCTAAGCTGGTCCGCCAGGATCGCGGCCACCCCGAGGAACGCCGGGTTGTCGGCGGTGATGACATAAGTCGGCACGTCTTTCAGGTAAGTCTCGAAACGCCCTTTGGCCTCGAAGCGTTCGCGAAACGACGATTTCGCAAAAAATTCGCCCAGCCGAGGCACCACGCCACCGCCGATATAGATGCCGCCGAGCGCGCCCATGGTCACCGCGATATTGCCGGCAAAACCGCCGAGAATGCCGCAGAAACAATCGAGCGTTTCCGCCGCCAGCGCGTCGCCTGCGAGCGCCAGCTTGACGATCGCCGCGGTCTCGAGCGACTCATCGATTTTCTGCTTGGCGCGTGCCGCCAGTGCGCGGTAAATCAGGGTGATGCCGGGGCCCGCCGCAACCCGCTCGAACGACACATGCGACCACTGCTTGCGCGCATACGACAAAATGTAATCTTCACGTTCATCGGATGGCGCAAAACTCGTGTGACCGCCCTCGGAACCCAGGGCAAACCAGCGATCGTCAGCCGGAATCAGGCCCGACACACCCAGCCCGGTGCCCGCACCGACCAGGCCGATCACCGCGTTTTGCCGGCGGATTCCCGGTCCGACCTGGATCCGTTGCGCGTCGCTGAGGACGGGCAGAGCCATCGCCAGCGCGGTAAAGTCGTTGACCACCAGCAGCGTGTCGAAACCCACGGCCCGGCGCGTCGCTTCTATCGAAAAGCTCCAATGATGATTGGTCATCTTGACCTGGTCGCCATCGACCGGGTTGGCGATCGCGATCGCGGCATGATTGACCCGGCTGACATGCGCATCCGCCAAGTAGCGCTGGATGGCGCTGGCGACATCGGGGAAGTCCGCGCAGGGATAGATGCGCACTTCGGTGATTTCACCGGGCGCAATTTCCAGCGCAAACCGTGCATTGGTACCGCCGATATCGGCGAGCAAGCGCGGACCGTCGGGATGCTGGATTTCGCGCACGCCACTGGATCTCACCACCACTCCCGGCGCACTTGTGCCCGCCGCCCCAGCCTTTGTAGTCACGCCTTCAGTCGGCACACCAGTAGACATCAATCTGGACTCCCTTATGGTTCGCCAATTTGGAAATGGCGTTATTGTTTGGACCGGCCACTGCCTGATTCAGCACTTCGAGCTTGCGCGCGCCGGAAATCAGCAAGAACAGCTGCGGAGTATTGATCAGTGCATGCATCGACAAGCTGACGCGGGCATGCGGTGCCTGTACCGGATGCACCAGTACATAACGCTCGGTGGTGGTCAGCAGCGCGTCCCATTCCGGCGCATCGGCAAACAGCGAAGCGGTATGACCGTCCTCGCCCATGCCCAACACCGCAACCTGCGGCTGACGGTAACGTTGATCGCGATTGAGCTGCGCCACTTGCGCCGCGGGTTCGTGTGCGACGTCGACCAGCGGCAGGAAGCGGCTGGCGGCTGCGGCATGTTGCAGCAAGGTCGAACGAACCAGGGTCGCATTGCTGGCGCCGTCATCGTCGGCCACCCAGCGGTCATCGACCAGGGTCACATCGAACCTGCTCCAATCGAGCGCCTGGCGCGCCAGGCGTTCAAAAAAGCGGCGTGGACTGGTGCCCCCCGATACGGCAAGGGTGCGCGGCGGCGCGGCACCAAGTGTAGTGCCGGGTGTGGCGCCACCACTCGACAAGGCTTGCGCCACGGCGTCAGCCAGCGCTCCGGCTTGGCTGTCCGGGTCGCCAAAGGTATGCAACTCGATCACATCTCCCCCTATTATTGTTATCTAAAGCCACTACAACACCGCAACCACGCAAAGCGGTGTTTCAGTTTTCTTCTTCCAGCCAGCAAGTGCCATGTTGCGCCAACATCGCACTTGATGCAGCAGGCCCCCAGGTACCGGCTGCGTACGGCTTGGGCGCGGCACGTTGAGCCTGCCATTCGTTCATGATGGGTTCCACCCAGCGCCATGCCGCCTCTTGTTCATCACGGCGCACAAAGAGTGCCAGACGGCCGTGGATGACATCGAGCAACAAGCGCTGATAAGCATCCATCCGCTCGTCTTTGAAGAACTGATCGAAGGCGAGATCGAGATGCACGCTTTGCAACTGCATTCCTTCGCCGGGCTGCTTGGCCAGACAATACAAGCGGATTGACTCATTCGGCTGCAACCGGATCACTATCCGGTTCGATCCCGGACGCAACGCGGTCGGGCCCAGCGCCGAATGCGGCACCGGGCGGAAATTGACCACGATTTCGGCGACGCGATCCGCCAGCCGTTTGCCGGTGCGCAGGAAAAACGGCACGCCGGCCCAACGCCAATTATCGATTTCGACCTTGAGCGCGACAAAAGTTTCCGTGGTGCTGTCGGCCTTGACCCCGGCTTCGCGATTATAGGCGGGCACCTGCGTGCCCTGGATCACGCCGGCGTGGTATTGACCGCGCACCGCGACCCGGCTGATATCGCGCGGGTCGATGGCTTTGAGCGAACGCAGCACGCGTAATTTTTCGTCGCGCACGCTGTCGGAATGCATCGAATGCGGCGGCTCCATCGCCACGATGGAAAGCAGTTGCAGCAGATGGTTCTGCACCATGTCGCGCATCGCGCCGGTCTGGTCGTAGAAGTCGCCGCGGCTTTCCACGCCCAGCTCTTCGGCAATCGTCAGTTGGATACTTTCAACCCACTCGCGACGCCAGAGCGGTTCAAACAAGGCGTTGCCGAAACGCAGCGCGAGCAGATTCTGCACCGACTCTTTGCCGAGGTAATGATCGATACGGTAAATCTGCTCTTCGGCGAACATCTCGCCCACCGCATCGTTGATGGCGTTCGACGAGGCCAGGTCGTAACCAAGCGGTTTCTCCAGCACGATGCGCGCGTCGAGGTTCAAACCGACATCGGCCAGCCCGCGGCAGATCGGAACAAACAAGGACGGCCCGGTAGCCAGGTAAAACACCCGCGTGCCCTGATGCCGGTCAAGTGCGTCGAGATTATCGCGCAGCAAGGCGAAATCTTCGCGCTGCGCCAGATCCAGGTACATATACGAAATGCGCGCCTTGAAGCTATCCCAGACGGCGGCATCGAAATCGGGGTTACGGCGCGCCGGGACATGCTTCGAGACGTATTCGTCGATCCACGCATGAAACCCGGCCGTATCCAGGTGAGTCTTGGCCACGGCGACAATTTTGCCCTGGTCCGACAGCGTGCCGCCTTTATGAGCGGCAAACAGCGCCGGCAAAATTTTGCGCATTGCCAGATCGCCGGTGCCGCCGAATAGCACAAAGGTGAAACCCGTCTCGGCCTGCATATGTCCCCTTCCGAGTAGTGTGCGAGTAGTCTCGCAAAATAATTTTTGACACTTAATTGTAGTTTAACTACAATTCAATCCAAGAGGTACCCCTAAATCTTAAAAATTTATAGCGCAGCTTGAGGCTAAACGAGATTTCAGGGTAACCGGCTAGCAGCGCAAGAGTTCGCCTTCCAGCGGTTCCTGCGGTGGTATAAGGTAAGCCTCTTGCTAGAAATAAGAGCGCCGGTCAGCCAGATCGTTCGCGAAAAAAGAAGGAGACAACGTTGCATACTATTCCACTCAAAGTCTGAGCGGTTGCGGGCCTTCGGGAACTGTAACCTACCCATGGGCTCTCGCCCATGAGGCTCAACCCGGTTGTCCGCCGCCACTAAAAAATTCACGCCCCACGAGCCTGGAGCATAACGTTTTCAATTTGGTGTCTGGAGGAGATCACAATGAAATTGCGTACGATGATGGGTGCACTTTGCGCGGCCGGTCTGATGGTCGCTGGCGTTCACGCCAATGCAGCTGAACAGCTTGAAGTCCTGCATTGGTGGACTTCCGGCGGCGAATCCAAAGCTGTCGGCGTGTTGAAGGCCGACATGGACAAGCAAGGTTATCAGTGGAAAGACTTTGCGGTTGCCGGTGGCGCAGGCGCGGCGGCGATGACCGCCCTGAAGACCCAGGTCATTTCAGGCAATGCACCGACGGCCGCTCAAATCAAGGGCCCGCTGATCAAGGAATGGGCTGACGAAGGTGTGCTGACCAATGTCGACGCTTCGGCGAAAGATTGGAGCAAGAACCTGCCGCCGGCAATCGATTCGCTGATGAAATACAAAGGCCATTACGTTGCGGCTCCGTTCTCGGTGCACCGCGTCAACTGGCTCTGGCTGAATGCCGATGCGCTGAAGAAAGTCGGCGCCACCGCACCGACCACCTGGCCTGAGTTTTTTGCCTTGGCTGACAAGCTGAAGGCAGCCGGTTATATTCCTGTCGCGGCCGGCGGTCAGCCGTGGCAAGACCTGACCATCTGGGAAACCGTGGTGCTGTCGCAAGGCGCTCCGTTCTACAAGAAAGCCATCGTTGACCTGGACCCGGCTACGTTGACCTCGCCGCAAATGGCAAACGTCTTCGACACCGTGCGTCATATCGAAACGTATTTCGATGCAGGCCGTTCGGGCCGCGATTGGAACCTGGCTACCGCCATGGTGATCAATGGCAAGGCAGGCATGCAGTTCATGGGTGACTGGGCCAAGGGCGAGTTCGTCAACGCAGGCAAGGTTGCGGGTAAGGATTACGTATGTGCGCCGGCTCCGGGCACCGCTACGTCGTACACCTACAACGTAGACTCGTTCGCCTTCTTCACGCAAAAGGGTCAAACCGGCCCGACGCCGGGTCAATTGGCTTTGGCTGCGACCATCATGAGCCCGGACTTCCAGGAGCAATTCAGCCTGAACAAGGGTTCGATCCCGGTACGCCTGGGCGTGTCGATGGATAAATTCGATGCCTGTGGCAAACAGTCGTATGCTGACGAACAAACCGCATTGAAGAGTGGCGGCTATGTGCCTTCGTTGGCACACGGCATGGCACAAAACGATGCAGTCGCCGGTGCAATTTCCGATGCCGTGACCAAGTTCATGAACTCGAACGAAGACACCAAGACGGCCTTGCAAGAATTGGCAAAAGCTGCAAAAACCAAGTAATTAGAACCTTGTAGCAGGGTTGCTGTCTGACCCGGTCAAACTGCGCTGCGGGAGATTAAATCTTCCGCGGCGCAGTCCCTTGATTCCCCAGCCTCTGTCCCATTTCCGGCCAGCGAGCCATTTTCAGGAGTAGTGCAGTGACTGCTTCCCTCAGCGGACACAAGCCTGATCGGCTTGCGCCCCCACGCGAACAACGACGGACATCGCGCTTCGCGGCACTGGCCGACGCCTGGATTCCGCGCCTTGTGTTGGCGCCCAGCGTAGTTATCAGCCTGGTATTCGTCTATGGTTTTATTCTCGTCACGGGCTATTTGTCGCTGACCAGTTCGCACTTGATGCCGAACTATACGTTTGACGGCTTTGCGCGTTATACCGAGTTATTTCAAAACGATGTCTGGTGGACCTCGGCGGCCAATCTCGCCTGGTTCGGCATTCCCTTTATCGGTATCTGCATCGGCCTGGGCCTGTTCCTGGCTATCCTGCTGGACCAGAAAATCCGTGCCGAAGGCGCATTGCGGGCGATTTTCCTCTACCCGATGGCGCTGTCGTTTATTGTGACCGGCACCGTCTGGCAATGGATTTTGAATCCGACTCTGGGCGTACAGAAAGTACTGCACGACTGGGGTTGGGTCGGCTTCAACTTCGACTGGCTGGGCGACCCGAACAAAGCCATTTTCTGCGTCGTGATCGCCGCGGTCTGGCAATCGACCGGTTTTGTCATGGCCTTGTGCCTGGCGGGCCTGCGTGGCGTCGATGCTGAAATCTTCAAGGCAGCCCAACTCGACGGCGCCAGCTTGCCGACCGTTTATCGCAAAATCGTGATTCCCAGCATGCGTCCGGTATTTTTCTCGGTGATGCTGATTTTGTCGCATATCACGATCAAGACCTTCGACTTGGTGGTGTCGCTCACGGCGGGCGGTCCGGGCACATCGTCATCGCTGCCGGCCATGTTTATGTATACTTTCTCGTTCAATCGCGGCCAGTTGGGCGTCGGTGCCGCATCGTCGATGATGATGCTGGCGACCGTGATCGCCGTGCTGGTGCCGCTGATGTATCTGGAATCCAGGAGCACGCGTAATGGCCTCTAAAGCGAGCTCACCGATGGGTGCTTTCACCATCAACCGCGCCATGATTTACGCGGTACTGATCCTGTTTGCCCTGTACTTTTTGTTCCCGATCTATGTGATGGTGTCGACCTCGTTGAAAGACCTGGACGATCTGCGCACCGGCAATATGCTGACCTTCCCCAGCCACCTGACCTTGGACCCGTGGGTCAAGGCCTGGAGCACCGCCTGTACCGGCGTGCGCTGCGACGGGATGGAACCGTTTTTCATGAACTCGGTACGGATGGTGATCCCGGCCGTACTGATTTCATCGATCGTCGGCGCGTTCAACGGTTATGTGCTCACGCACTGGCGGTTTCGCGGCGCGGATTTGCTGTTCACCATGCTGCTGGTCGGCTGCTTTATCCCGTTCCAGGCAATTCTGTTGCCGATGGCACGGCTGCAAGGCATGTTGGGCCTGGCCAATACCACCAGCGGCCTGGTGATGGTCCATGTGATCTACGGGATCGCCTTTACCACCATGTTCTTCCGTAATTTCTATGTGAGCATCCCGGCCGAACTGGTCAAGGCGGCACGCATCGACGGCGCGGGCTTTTTCATGATCTTTACCCGCATCCTGTTGCCGGTGTCCTTGCCGATTTTCATGGTGTGCCTGATCTGGCAATTCACGCAAATCTGGAACGACTTCTTGTTCGGGATTGTGTTCTCGGGCGTCGATTCGATGCCGATTACGGTGGCGCTGAACAATCTCGTCAATACCTCGACCGGGGTCAAGGAATACAACGTCGACATGGCAGGCGCGATTATCGCGGCACTTCCCACCCTGCTCGTCTATGTGATCGCGGGTCGCTATTTCGTGCGCGGGCTGACTGCCGGCGCGGTTAAGGGTTAAATAATAAAGGATTCAACGCATGGCAAGCCTTTCCATCCGTGACGTGTACAAGACCTACCCGAATGGGGTGCCGGTTCTTAAAGGCGTCGATATTGAAATCGAAGATGGCCAATTCCTGATACTGGTGGGCGGCTCCGGTTGCGGCAAGTCGACCCTGTTGAATATGATCGCCGGGCTCGAAACCGTCACCAGCGGCGAGATTATGATCGACAACAAAGTGGTCAATAATCTGTCGCCTAAAGATCGCGACATTGCGATGGTGTTCCAGTCGTACGCGCTGTATCCATCGATGACGGTGCGGCAAAATATGTCGTTCGGCCTCAACATCCGCAAAGTACCGAAGCCCGAGCAAAAGCTGATCGTCGACCGAGTGTCGGACATGTTGCAGATTTCGCACCTGCTGGACCGCAAGCCGGGGCAATTGTCGGGCGGACAGCGCCAGCGCGTCGCCATGGGCCGTGCTCTGGCCCGCGACCCGGTGATGTTCCTGTTTGACGAGCCTTTGTCCAATCTCGATGCAAAATTGCGTATCGAAGTGCGCTCCGAAATCAAGCTGATGCATCAGCGCTTGGGCACGACCATCGTATACGTCACGCACGACCAGATCGAAGCCATGACGCTGGGCGACCGGATCGCGGTCATGAAAGACGGTGTGGTGCAGCAGTTCGGTGCGCCGCAAGAAATTTACGACAGCCCGTCGAATCTGTTTGTGGCTGGTTTTATCGGCTCGCCGCCGATGAATTTCATCAACGGCACGCTGGTGGAAGCAGGCTCCGGCGTCGGCATGCTGCTCGAAACAGGCGAAACCAAAACGGTGCTGAACCTGCCGTTCAAGCCGGCCGCGGTGCAGAACCATATCGGCCAGGAAGTGATTTTGGGCTTGCGCCCGGAACGCATCACCGACAAACGCCATGCTCACAGCACGGCTGAATCGTTGTTGCAGGAAATCACGGTGAAGGTCGACGTGATCGAGCCGACCGGTCCCGATACGCTGGTGTTTACGCAAATCAACAATCGCCGCACCGTATGCCGGGTCCACCCGAGCGCGGAGCCGCGTCCGCATGAAAATATCGCTTTGTTGTTCGACGTATCGAGAGCGGTGCTGTTCGACCCGAAAAGCGAAGGTCGAATCGCCTGAGGCTGAGGCGGAACCCAGTGCCGAGCGTTGAATTCAGCTTGGCGAGGAAAAACAGACAGGGCGCCTCGGCGCCCTGTCTGTTTTTCAGCGATCGGCAATACCCGACGCCACCGTTGATATCCATCTAGGGCCTGTTCACGCTAATAATGGGCTTGCGTTGCCACCCACAAAGGGCGA
>Ga0302306_10000424_pt1 | contig 27660 bp, 31 predicted proteins | sample III_Palsa_E3_1_FD_198761 | JGI IMG/M metagenome (GOLD analysis project Ga0302306, IMG submission 198761) | Peat permafrost microbial communities from Stordalen Mire near Abisko, Sweden - III_Palsa_E3_1 | ecosystem: Environmental > Terrestrial > Soil > Palsa > Peat permafrost | place: Sweden...
TCACCCGCGACTGCAGGTCCTGAATTTCCGGAACCGAGAACGACACGTTCTCGATGCCCATCCCCGGCGCGCTCTGCCGAATATAGATCAGCCGGTCTTCATCGCGATTGACCAGCGGGCGCAACAATACGCCGCGCACCACGCTGAAAATTGCCGCGTTCGCGCCGATTCCCAGCGCCAGCGTCAGCACCACGGTGATGGCTAGCCCCTTGGTGCGCGCCAGCGAACGCACCGCAACTTTCAGATCGCGCAGCAGCAATTCCGTTTCGAACATGGCGCTTCTACCTCCAGACGTTTCGACGAGGAAAGTCTCCCACGGTTAGCTTGTTAATTGCAAGTAATGCGCCTCATCAGGGCCTTCAGCCCGGCCAATTACCGGCCTTCACTATAATGACGAACGGCGCCGCCGGAACCGGACAAAAAGTTTAAGAAATCTTGGTAAATTTAGCGCGCTCGGCGCGCCAATCGGTAATGCTAAGCTCGCCACCCGCGCTATTGCGGCGCAGTAATCACCCGAATAGACTGCACCATCCGCACCCAACGCGCCGGCCGCTTGTCAAGCGGCGCCACTAGCCGCAACGGCCCAACTTTGCTGTCCAGCGCGTGCCCATCCACTTTATCCGCCACCAGAACATTCGAATCCTGAATCCCCGGATCGAGCTCCGCCAGCGAAAACACCACGCGGTATCCATCCGCCGCCTCGACCAGAACGTAAGTCGCCATCGCCGCGCCGCGCAAGTGCTCGCCCTGCGCCGCGCCGGCCAGCTTCAGCAAATCCGCCAAAGCCACGCCCTCATACACTTCCTCTTTTTGATCGTGAGGATTCGTCACTTTGAGCGTCTTGTGCGGCATCGCGCTTATGTCCGCCAGCGACAGCGAGACAGGCTTGGTGATATCACTGGAAATTGTGAGCGTGGTTGACGCCGGAGCGGGCGTCTGTGCCGCGAGCGATGCGGAAAGCATAAAAAAAGCCACGAGAAAGCTGCAGGAAACACGAAGCAAGGGCGCCTCCAAGCGGGTTGTAGCGATTCCGGCCTAGATAATACACCCGGCCCGAAAGCGGCGATAACGCGGGATCGATTCGAGCCTCAGCCAAAGCCGAGCCATTTTCCGCCGCGAAGTTGTTATATTAATGACCGATGCAGTCGACCATTAAAACCGTTCTGGAGTTCGCGCTGCTGGCCACGACCTCCATATTCTTCCTGGTCGATCCCTTCGCGGTAATCCCGCTGTTCCTCGCGGTCACCGCTGGCGCCGAAAAAGCCGAGCGCAACGCCGTCGCCCGCAAATCGGCGCTGACTTGCGCCATCGTCCTCGCCGCCTTCGCCATCGCCGGCAGCCTGATTTTCAAAATGTTTGGCATCACTCTGCCGGCTTTCAAAATTGCCGGCGGCATCATCCTTCTTCAAATCGGTCTCGACATGCTGCAGGGCAAACAGTCCTCGCAGAAATCCACCGCGGAAGAACAGCAGGAAGGCGCGGAAAAATCCGATGCCAGCATCATCCCATTGGGCATGCCCATGCTCGCCGGCCCCGGTGCCATTTCCACCGTGATGGTGCTGGTCGGCGAATCCCATGCGATCTGGCAACACGGGGTGATCTACGCCACGATCATCCTCACCGCGTTCGTCTCGTATTTAATTCTCTCAGGCGCGGATCGCGTGCGTGGCTATTTGGGCGAAACGGGAATCCGCATCTTGATGCGGCTGATGGGGCTGTTGTTGGTGGCCTTAGCCGTCCAGTTCGTGGCGAACGGGCTTACCGATTTTGGACTACTGAAACCTCTGCTCACTCCGTACTAAGCACGCCCGAGCCAAAACGAATCAAAACTCAAATTTATTGCGCAGCCGCAAATGTATTGCAGGAATTCAAATTGCCGGTGGTCAGACCCTGCTTGAACCACTGCACCCGTTGCGCGGAAGTGCCGTGCGTGAATTTCTCCGGCATCACTTCGCCCTGAGTCATTTTCTGGATGTGATCGTCGCCCACCGCCGCCGCCGCATTTAATCCTGATTCCACATCGCCTTGTTCCAGAATATTCCGTTGCTCGGTCGAATGTCCCCACACGCCCGCGTAACAGTCGGCCTGCAGTTCCATCTTCACCGAAAGCTCGTTCCGTAGTTGCGGATTCTGCTGCTGCAGCGCGCGCACTTTTCCCTCGGTGCCCAAAATCTTCTGCACGTGGTGCCCCAGCTCATGCGCGATCACGTAAGCCTGCGCAAATTCTCCGGAAGCTCCGAACCGGCTCTTCAGCTCGTTGAAAAATCCGAGATCTAAATAGACCTTCTCGTCCCCCGGACAATAGAACGGTCCCGTCGCCGTTTGCGCCAGGCCACAAGCCGAATTCACATCGTCGCGAAACAAAACCAATTTCGCGTGCCGGTATTGCGGCAGGATTTGCGTCCAGGTACTTTGCGCGTCATCCAGCACGAACGAAACAAATTGCACTTCCTTCTGCTCCGCCGCATCCCGCGCCGGATCAGGCGTCCGCGGCGCCGACGCCGAACTTCCGCCGCCTACTGCTCCGCCATTCAAAAACGGCGTAATCAGGTCGCGTTTAAAAATAAAACTGAGCACCAGCAGCACCAGCAAGCCGCCGATTCCAATGTGCATGCCGCCAAAGCCGCCGCCACCACCGCCGCTCGAATTGCGATCGTCTTCGATATCGCCGCTGGTCCCGCCCGGTGTCCAACGCATAGCAAGTACCTCGCTGCTGCTTAAAATGAAGTAAGACGCAAGAAAAGCCCGACGCGGGCAAGGATACCATTTTTGCTTCGGTTGGAAACCACAACCATAGGAACGGCCCCGAGGCGGCGAATCAGCACGCCGCAGCGCGCTAGTATTCGTCGTCTTCGTTTTTCTTCAGCCGGGTCATCTTGAACGCGATCCGAAAATCTCGCGTACGCGCGTCGCTCAGAATCGCCCGTCGCGTTTCCAGCGGCAGCTCCGATGGACCAAACACTCCGGCCATGTCCCGCGGAAAATGTTTCACAAAAATCGCCGCCAGATGCGCCGTCGCATAAGCAATCGGCGTCGAAATCAATCCGCGCTTCCGAATCTGCGAAAGCGTCGGAAAACTCGCGTCATACCGCAGCAGCAACGGCTGATCGTCTTTCGTGCCCCGCACCAGCACCGCCGCCGCGAACCGCGCATTTTCCAGCACGCCCCGCCGAATCAATCCAGCCACGCCCTTCGGAGATAAAGTTTTAGGAAAACGTTTCCGCACGATGCCTTGCGATCGGTTCAATCGCCCCTGCCGGTACCAACGGAACAAACGATCAAAATCATTCCCGCCGATTTTCGCGTCCATATCCTGCATGGGCACTACATAAGGCAGCATGCAGACTTCGTCCTGCGCCGCCAGATAAACCGTGACCTGCCCGATCGGCGGCGGAAAACGAAACTTCTCGCGCCCGGTAAATCGTTTGGCCAGCGCAAACCGCCCGTGCCCGTAAACGCGCGGGCTGGAAATCGCCTCGTCATACATCACTTCCGGCGACCAGGTCGAAACCGGATCCTTGCTCTCCGTGCTTTCGAACAGCCGAATCTGTACCGCCTCCACGGTGTCCAGCAACTCCGACCCGCGCTTCGCCAGAAGATTGGTCAGCCCCGGGGCCGCGCCCGTGCAAATGACCGCCGCGCGGTTTTTGGCCGCGAATCGTTTTTGAAAGCGAAATTGCTCCGGCCTAAAAGGATTGCGGTTCAGGTGGGAATTCAAATCGAGGTAATGCGAGCGCAAGCGCAGCGCCGCCCGCAAAATAATCTCGTTGAATACCGCGGGAGAGGCGTTGACCAGCAGGTTACAGCCGCGCGCCGCGCGCACAATCGACCACAGATTCCGCGCGTTTGCTTCCACCACTTCAATCTTGCTTTTCTTGCCCAGGAATTTCCGCGCGCGCTCCGGATCCCGGTCGCCGCACCATACCGTGTGCCCCTGCCGCGCCAGCAGTTGTGCCAGCAACGAACCCGCGCCACCGACCCCCAGCACGAAGATGCGCATTGGTTCGCAACCTTATCATAATTGCCGCGCGGCGAGTCCACAGAGAGCTGGCACTTTCCGATCCAGCACCAGCTCTCCAGTTGCCGCGAAACGCTAAACCGCGCGCTTAGTTCAGCCGCATCGAGCTGATCCGATTGTTCCAGCTCTTATTGTTGTAGCCCTGCACTTGCCAGGCCCGCAGGTCCGGGATGCTCTGCCGCGTTACCGCCGAGAACCCGCGGAAGTCCGCATCATTGTAGATCGTGATGTTCACCCGCCCGTAAACCTGGATCGAGCTGATCGCGTCGTTAAATCCCGCCGGTACATTCAATGTGGTTCCGCGGGACTGGCAAAAATAATTCCCGGTGTAATTCGCGGAAGTGAAAAAGCACGCGCCGTCGCGCGGCTTGTTGCCCGGTCGGCCGCCGCCGGAATTCCACCAGGTCGGACCGCTGCCCCCGTAAGCCACCACGCTGAATTGCGCCCGGCACCCACGGTCCACCCAGATCCCACGATTGTCGTTGCCCCAGGTCTGGCCTTGGACACAAGCCGTGTTGCTCATCTGTCGCACCATCTGCACCGATTGGCGCGGGTCGCCGATCGGACAAAAATTCCGTTTGCCGTTATTCGACTCGCAGGTCACCAGGTTTTGATTCGGCCCTTGAGCAGACGCCATGGCTGCTTCGGAATGCGCGCCGGCTCCCGCCGCGCGCGCCGCAGAATTGGAAAGCCCGAACGAAAATGCCAGAAGCGCCGCTAACAATACCGTGACTTTCATGATCGAACTCCTTACTGAAAATTTAAGATCTGCCGCAGGCCGGCATGGGGTGCGCTACGGGCCTCACGATAGACTTTCGCCATTTTGCTGTAAAGCGATTTCACCGCGACATCCGCGCTTCGCGATTCATTGCTCGGATCTGGGCAAGAGCGTAGAATCGAACTCGATTGCTCCGATCCTGGGCGGCTACGGGAGAGAAATCCTAGGCCCTCCGGGACGATGCTCCCGCGAAATCGTTATCCTTGTTACCAGGCGCGGGGAGCGCAGGGAACCGGCGGAAACGCTCGTTCCTCCCGATGGCCGCCGTCGCAAAGCTCGCCATGGTTTGGAAAGGAGGGAATCCAGCGACTCGCTTCGTACCGCGACGCGACGCTGGTGTCCTCGCCCAAACCTCCTGTGGTTTGGGCCTTTTTATTTGTGCCGGCATCTAAGGACTTAGCGTCGCGAACCAAGAAAAACATGCCATTGCTTGACAAATTCGGCCGGCAAATTTACGACCTGCGCGTCTCCGTGACCGACCGCTGCAATTTCCGTTGCGTCTACTGCCGTTCGGCGAATCCTGAAAACAATATGGCCGAACATGCTCTGCTCGAATGGGACGAATACGAGCGGCTGGTCAAAATCCTGGTCGGCATGGGCATTCGCAAGGTACGGGTCACCGGCGGTGAGCCGCTGGTTCGTCCCGGCGTTGAAGAATTTATCGCTCGGCTCAAAAAACTCGGCGTGCAAGACCTTTCCATGACCACCAATGGCCACTTGCTCGTCGATCGCCTCGACGCGCTCGTTGCCGCCGGCCTCGATCGCATCAACATCAGCCTGGACTCCTTGAACAAAGAAAAATTTGAGCAAGTTACCCGCACCAAAACATTCGATCAGGTCATGGCCGGCATCGAAGCCGCCCGGGCTTCGTCGCTTCGTCCGGTGAAAGTAAACGCCGTCCTCGTGCGCGGCCTGAATGACGACGAAGTGGAAGCGTTCGCCGAATTCGCCCGCGAAAAAGATATCGTCATGCGTTTCATCGAATTCATGCCCCTCGACGCCGACCGCGCCTGGAACCGCGACCTCATGGTCCCGGCCGCCGAAGTCTACAAGCGCATTTCCGCCAAGTGGCCGCTGATCCCCGTGGTCCACGAGCGCAGCGAGACCGCTCGCAAATACCGTTTCGCCGACAGCGGCGGTGAAATCGGCTTGATCGCTCCGGTCACTCAGCCCTTCTGCGGCCACTGCTCGCGCATTCGCCTCACCGCCGACGGAAAATTACGCACCTGTTTGTTCAGCAAAGACGATCACGACCTGAAGAGTTTGCTGCGCGGCCCGGCCACCGACCGCGAAATCGGCGACGCCATTCACGCCATCGTGGATCAAAAGGAAAAAGGCCATCGCATCAACGAGCCGGATTTCGTCGCGCCTTCGCGCACCATGGTTTTCATCGGCGGCTAGATGGCTCGCTTAAGCTGATTTTTAGGGGGTCGGAGCTTTAGCTCCGGCCATAATCACTGAGTTCTCGGTGGGGCTTTAGCCCTGAGGAAACGAATCGAGAACTCGAACCTTGGAGTGCAGTCTCATGGCGGATGAAGAATCCAAATATTTCTCGCTGACCGAAGCCGAGCGCTTGCGTGCGAAGCTCGAACCGATTCTGATCGAAGCCATGGAATCGCGCCGCAAAATGTCGGATGTCGACGATAAAATCAGCGCGCTGGCTGAAAAAATTTCCCGCTCCGGCGGCCTTTCCGTTTCTTACGAAAAAGCAGCCAGGCGCCGCCTCGAACGCAATCAGCTCGAACAGGGAATTCAGTCGGCTCTCGAACGCATCATCGAAACCGGCTGTGTGGTGAAAGATCTCGACGTCGGTCTGCTCGATTTTCCCGCGCGCATCGACGACCAGGACGTGTACTTGTGCTGGAAACTGGGCGAGGATCGCATCCGCTTCTATCACCGCCAGGACGAAGGTTTTTCCGGCCGCAAGCCCATCGACCCGCGCGACCGCGGCCACAACAATCCTATCCAGTAGCTTCTTTGTATTTCCCTAACGCGTAGTCGTTTGCAACGGATGCACGTCGCGCTCAATCGTCGCTAGATGATCGTCTTCCGCGACTTCAAGATCGTATTTCGTTTGAAGATTCAGCCAAAATTGTGCGCTTGTTTTGAAATAGCGCGCCAATCGCAGGGCCGTATCGGGCGAGATGCCCCGCCGCTCGGCCACGATGTCGGCAACGCGTGTAACCGGCACGCGCAAATCGAGCGCCAGTCTATTCATGCTTAACCGGTGAGGCTTCATGAAGTCTTCGTGCAGGATTTCTCCGGGATGTATCGGCTTTAATTTTTTGGTCATCGTGCCGTCCTAGTGATAGTCGATGATTTCGACGTTGTAGGCATCGCCTTCTTGCCAGACAAAACAAATTCGCCATTGATCGTTGATTCGAATGCTGTGCTGCCCCCGCCGGTCGTTACGCAAGGCTTCCAGATGATTGCCCGGAGGTGAAGCAAGGTCGCTAAGCCGAATCGCGGAATCCAGTTGCCTCAGTTTTCGAAGTGCTACTCGTTCAAAGCCCTTGAAGCGTTTGACGGATTCTCGTTTGTGAAGCCGTTCGGTTTCGGGCGATCGAAAAGACTTGATCACCTGCTTATTCTATACTACTACACGGTGCCCGCATAGCATTTAATGTAATACGGTAAATTGCTGAGTATGTCTCCATTCACAGTCAGCGTGAGCGGGAAGCTCTTCGGGGCCTGTGATAAGGTTGGATTAGAATAGGAGAAATCCGTGAGCAACGCTCAGGAGAATCGTCTCAAGGACTCGGCCAGCCCTTATCTTCGTTCGGCCGCGCATCAACCCATCGACTGGCATGAATGGGGCCCGGAAGCTTTCGCCCGCGCCAAAGAAGAAAACAAGCCGATCCTGCTCGACATCGGCGCGGTCTGGTGCCACTGGTGCCACGTGATCGACCGCGAGAGCTACGAAAATCCCGAAATCGCCGGCATGATCAACAAATTCTATGTCGCCGTGAAAGTCGATCGCGACGAGCGCCCGGATGTCGACGCCCGCTACCAGTCGGCCATCAGCGCCATATCCGGCCAGGGCGGCTGGCCCCTCACCGCCTTTCTCACCCCGGAAGGTAAGCCGTTCTTCGGTGGCACGTATTTCCCGCCGGAAGACGCCATGGGCCGCCCCGGATTCAAACGCATTTTGCTCGGCGTCGCGGAATCATTCAAAACGCGCCGCAAAGAAGTCGATACCTCCGCGCAAGCCCTGGAAGACGCCGTAGCCAAAGCCGAAGTTTTCAAAACCGCGCGCGGCGAATTCGACGCGGCTATCGTCGACTCCGTCATCGAATCCGCGCTCAGCATGTTCGATGACCAACACGGCGGCTTCGGCCAGGCCCCGAAATTCCCGCACGCCAGTGCCACCGATCTGCTGCTTGAACGCTACCAATCCACCGGTGCCAAAAGTTTGCTGCACGTCGCCGAACGCACCCTCACCGGCATGGCCCACGGCGGCGTCTACGATCAGATCGCCGGCGGCTTCCATCGCTACTCCGTCGACGAACGCTGGTGCGTCCCCCACTTCGAAAAAATGACCTACGACAATTCCGAGCTGCTGAAAAATTATCTGCACGGCTATCAGGTCACCGGAAATCCGCTGTTCCGCGAAACCGCCGAAGGCATCATCACCTGGGTCAACGAAGTTCTCTCCGATCAGGCTCGCGGCGGGTTCTACGGCAGCCAGGATGCCGATCAGACCCTCGACGATGACGGCGATTATTTCACCTGGACCCTCGCCGAAGTTCGCGCGGTATTGACGCCCGAGGAATCGCGGCTGATTGAGCTGTATTACGACGTCAATGCCCGCGGCGAAATGCATCACAACCCGGCCAAGAACGTGCTGTGGGTCACGGCCGGTCTCGAAACGATTGCAGCCGAATTAAAAATCAGCGAAACGGATGCGCGCCAGCTGCTGGCCACCGCAAAACGCAAGATGCTCGCCGCGCGGCGCCTGCGGACCCCAGTCCCGGCGATCGACACCACTGTCTACGTCGCCTGGAACGCCATGTTCGTCTCCGCCTATCTCGAAGCCGCCCGAGTTTTGAGCCGCGACGATTGCCGCGCCTTCGCACTGAAAACTCTCGACCGCATCCTCGCCGAAGCCTGGGAAGAATCGAAAGGGTTCCTGCATCGCGTCGGCGGCCCGCGCCTCGATGGCTCGCTCGACGATCAAATTTTTATGGTCGTTGCCCTGCTCGATGCCTACGAATCGACGCTCGACCGCCGTAATTTCGAAATCGCTGAACGCACCATGCGCCTCGCCGTGGAGCGTTACGGCGACCCCGAAGGCGGCGGCTTTTTCGATCGCGCCAAGGATGCCGCGCCGATGGGCGGCATGGAAATTCGCCGCAAGCCGCTGCAGGATTCGCCCACGCCCGGCGCTAATTCCGTCGCGGTCATCGCGCTCGACCGTTTGTATGGCCTGACCGGCGAAAAACTCTACCGCGACTGGGCCGAAAAAACGCTCGAAGCCTTCGTAGGCCTGGTCCCGCAGTACGGACTGTTCGCCGCAACTTATGGGCTTGCCGCGTTGTTGCACGCGCGCCACTCCCTACAAGTAGTCGTGCTCGGTGCCGCGAGCGATCCCCAAGCAGCAGCACTCGAAAAAACCGCAAACGATGTCTATCGTTTCGGCAAAACCGTGTTGCGCGTAACGCCGGAAACGTTGGCCGCCGCCTCCCTCGCGCCCGCCTTACGCGAAACTCTGCCGCATCTGGACGCAAAAAAGCCCCAGGCGCTGGTCTGCGTGGAGACGCGCTGTTTTCCGCCCGTCGCCGACCCCGAAAAACTAAAAGGTATGCTCACCGAAATCGCCGCCGAAGCCGCAGGCTAGCTGCGCTCTTGAAACCATTTCGCGTATCCGCAATGTCCGAATCGAAAAAACTGCATCAGTAATTGTGCGTCCGCAAACCACCAAAATGTATCTAAGTGGACGACTATCTCTGTAGGTTGCCGCCTGTAGAGTGCGGTGCGATAATGAGGCGTCTTTACGGCTGCAACGCAACGGTTCGTGGTGTAACGGGGGCTTTATGGCGATGCGGGATGCATGGGTTGAGAAGCGCGCGACGGCGATGAATGGAGGCGTGCGCAATTTTTCGCAGATGCACTACGCGCGCCAGGGCGTCATCACTGAGGAAATGCAGTACGTGGCCCAGCGCGAAAAACTAACGCCCGAACTGGTCCGCGATGAAGTCGCCCGCGGCCGCGCCATCATCCCCGCCAACATCAATCACCGCAACCTCGAGCCCATGGGCATCGGTTCCGCGTTTTTCTGCAAGATCAACGCCAACATCGGCAATTCCGCCACCACCTCCGACGTCGACGCCGAACTCGAAAAGCTGCATCGCGCCGTGCACTACGGCTCCGACACCGTGATGGACCTCTCCACCGGCGGCGACATTCCGATGATCCGCAAAGCGATCATCAACGCCTCGCCCGTGCCCATCGGCACCGTACCGATCTACGAAGCGCTCTCGCGCGTTCGCCGGCCCGAAGATCTCACCATTCAGATTTTGCTGGAAGTGATCGAAGAGCAGGCCGAGCAGGGCGTCGACTACATGACCATCCACGCCGGCGTGCTGCGCGAATTCGTCCCGCTCACCCGCAACCGCATCACCGGAATCGTCAGCCGCGGCGGCGCGCTCCTCGCGCAATGGATGAGCTTCCACAAAAAACAAAATTTCCTCTATGAAAATTACGACGCCATCTGCAAAATCTTCCAGAAGCACGATGTCAGTTTTTCGCTGGGCGATGGCCTGCGTCCCGGCTGCCTGCACGATGCCAGCGACGAAGCCCAATTCGCCGAACTGAAGATTCTGGGCGAGCTCACCAAAAAAGCCTGGGAATACGATGTCCAGGTCATGATCGAAGGGCCCGGCCACATCCCCATGGACCAGATCGAGCTCCAGGTCCAAAAAGAAAACGAAATGTGCCACGAGGCGCCGTTCTACACCCTGGGTCCGCTGGTTACCGATATCGCTCCCGGCTACGACCACATCACCAGCGCCATTGGTGCGGCCATGATTGGCTGGCATGGCGCGTCGATGCTTTGCTACGTCACCCCCAAAGAGCATCTCGGCCTGCCGAATGCCGATGACGTTCGCCAGGGGGTGATCGCCTACAAAATCGCGGCCCACGCCGCGGACATCGCCCGCCACCGTCCCGGTGCTCGTGATCGCGACGACGCCCTCAGCTACGCTCGTTTCCTCTTCGACTGGAACAAGCAGTTCGAACTTTCACTCGATCCCGAAACCGCCCGAAAGATGCATGACGAAACCCTGCCCGACGAATCCTACAAGGAAGCGAAATTCTGCTCCATGTGTGGGCCCAAGTTCTGTTCCATGAACACCACCCAGATCGCCGACGGCTACAACGGCCTCGACCAAAAGGAACGCGAGGCGAAATTCGTGCAGTTGCTGGCGAAGGTCCAGGCTGCTCAGTAGCTGCCGAGACGATTCGAAAGCATCGCTGGGTCCTTGCCGCTCCGAGCCTGGAGGTGCGTTTATGGTCGATGGCCAAGATTCGGTCGTTACACTGGATAAGCGCGCCGAGTTTTTCCGCGACGTTATGCAGACAGTGCTAAACCTTTCTGCGGGCGCGATCGTGTTCTCAGTGACGTTCTTGCACGATATCGTCCGCGTCGGAAGTGAAAAAACGGCTACCGCTGCCGCCCCGGCCCCTCAGCACCCGGGTTTGGTCATCACTGCATGGATTGCGCTGGTAGTTGGAGTGGTCGCTGCGCTGGCCTTTCTGTTCTTCCACGCTTTGTCGACCAAGTACGAAAAGGCTTTTTCGAATAGGATGACCATTGCGGCTGCGGTGGCTGTCGGCGGCTTGATCTCGGGACTCGTCCTCTTAGTTGCCTTTGGAATTTGCAACCTGCCGGGCTAAGAGCTGGATTTCAGGCTTTTCAGCAACGGATATACCGCCCCACCCGGGACGTCAAGGCCCTGGAAAATCGCATCCAGCGCTTGAAAACTCGGCTCGGATATCCGGTTGTTCTCCAGATTGCTGATCGTTGCCTGGCTCACCCCTGTTTTTTCGGAAAGGTCTCGTTGGCCCAGATTCCGCATTTCCCGCATCAGGCGCAGCCGCTCGCCGAGTGTTTTGGTCTTGGAAACATTTCGGATCTGCTCCACGGAAAAATCTCCTTTCAGCATGGCCTGCAGCAGATCCTCCGACGCGTCGGTTCTTGAACGTGCAATATCCAACGCCGTATCAATCGCCTCCAGCTTGTCCAGCAATTCGTCGTACTTCTTCCGCCGGACCAGCACGTACTCGGTTCCGGACAGCGTCAGCAACTGAATGTCTTTGTTCTTCTCGTATTCCATGGAGTCGCCTTCAATTGTTGCGGTAATCGAACGCCCACGACGGGCTTTCTTTTATGGCGTGAACGTAAACCACCAATTCGATTCGCCGGATTTCATAGGTCACTTTCCACCGGCCCACATGCATCTCCCAGGCCCCTTTGCGTTCCTTGGCTTCGTATGGCTTGGGATTTTCAGGTCGCTCAAGCAGCTTTCCCAGGGCGTCCTTTACGCGGACCAGCTCGCTTGCCGAAGGGATCGAGTTGAGCCCGTCAGCCGCCGGCGGCAGGATAATGACTCGATACCCAGCCATAATTCTTATATCCTAAATCGAATCAAGTGTCAAGCGCGTGATTCGATATGTAATCAATTCGGCTTAATGTTAGCGGATATTTTCCAGGCGTTCAAGGCAAGTCGCGGCGTAGCTGAGGCAGCCGCTTTTATGGAACAATAGGCACTGTTTTTCGTATCACCTTACGGGGCTCTTCCGCGGTAAAGGAAGGGCTGAACCAAAGCGAGCTACGCCATGCTTCTGATGTTGGCCGCCGTATTCGTTTACTTCCTGCCGTCGTTCATCGCGCGGCATCGCCAAAGTTTCGCCGCGATTTTCCTGTTCAATTTTTTCCTGGGTTGGACGTTTGTCGGTTGGATCATCGCGTTGTTCTGGGCTTGTCTGGCGGAGCCGCGCGTTCCGGTCATCGTCGCTTCCGTTCCTAGCTATGCCTATGCCGGGCACTCCAATTCCCGCAGCGCCAAATTTTGCAGCGGATGTGGCCGGCTGGCGCAACCCGATGGCCGCTTCTGCGCCGGCTGCGGACGTTCAATCTAGCTGTTATCTAGGGTCAAGGCCGACTCATGCCCGAACCAAAATCCCAAGAAAGCCTGCGCGAAGAATTCAACCGTTGGGCCGCGGATGGCCGCGGCGAATCGATGGAGCACGATCACTGGCCCATCGCCAGGCCCGCCCTCGAGCTGATGCAAATCGCCGAAACTAACAATATTCTCGACGTCGGCTGCGGCGCCGGATGGCTCTCCCGCATTCTGGCCCAGCGCGTCCCGCGTGGCCGCGTGCTCGGCATGGATATTTCCGATGAGATGATCGCTCACGCCCGGAAAGCGGGCGTCGGCCAAAAGAATCTGAGTTTTGTGGCCGGCACGGTGGATAACATTCCATGGGAACCGAATTTCTTCGACCGCATCATCACCGTCGAATCCTCCTATTACTGGCCCGACCCCGCGCAGGGCGTCCGCGAACTCTATCGCGTCGCCACGAACAACGGCTCGGCCTGGACCCTCATCAATTATTACCGCGACAACCCCTACTGCCATCAGTGGGGAAAATTGCTGGCGGTCCCCACCCATCTGCTCTCCGCCGAAGAATGGAAAAATTTGTTCCGCGACGCCGGATTCAAGGACGTAGCGCACCAATTGATCCCCGACCCAACCCCGAATCCCGCAACCTACACCGGCCGCTGGTTTCGCGACGCCAAAGAACTGGCCGCCTTCCGGGCCATTGGCGCCTTACTCGTTCACGGCACCAAATAAAGGAGAAAAATGGCATTCGTCCGCGCGACCGGCAGGAATGATGTGGCGGTAGGAACCATCCAGGAATTTCAAGTCGGCGAAAAAAGCATCGCTCTCGCCAATGTGGCAGGCAAATTTTTTGCAATCAACAACGTATGCCTGCATCAAGGCGGCCCGCTGGGCGAAGGCGACCTGGATCGTCAGGTGGTGACTTGCCCCTGGCACGGATGGCAATTTGACGTCACCAACGGCCAGCTCCTGACCAATTCCACAGTGACTACCACCTGCTATCCGGTCGAAATTCGGGGTGACGATGTGTTCGTAGACGTCGGCTGATAAAGGCTTTAGCGTTATCGTAAGCCTTTTTTGCCCTTCGCCCGAAAAAACGCGCAATTTTTTGTCACTTCAATGTATAGTTCGCCCGGCAGATTCCTGGCGAATGACGCAACCACCTACCAAACCAAGACGTTGGCTCCTGGCTGTGGACCCCAGGGTGTACCACTGGGATACCCTTTTCGTGAAAGGTAAAGAGATGTGGCGCCACTCCGGCCACCGCCCCGACTCCCTTCGCCAGTTGAAGCAGGTTCAAAAGGGCGATCGCGCCCTGGCCTATCACGGCAAGCCCGAACACGCCATCTACGCCCTGGCCGAAGTCAGCCGTGACCCGTACCCGGATCCGCACGAGAGCGACTCCAAAAAAATGGTCATGGATCTGCGTGCCATTGAGCGCCTCCCGCGCCAGGTCACCCTGACCGAGCTGCGCGAAAACAAGCTCCTGCGCAAAATCAAATTCCTGAAAAACACCCGCATGACCATTTGCCCGCTGACCGAAGAAGAATATTCCGAAATCCTGCGCATGGCCGGAATCGTCGCCTCCCCCGGCATCCCACTGCCGTAGATCAAATTGAAACGAGTTCTCTTCATTCCCTGAACGATATTTGACTTAAGTTTGAACCTGGGTTTAAGCTTAGGTCATGAGCGTCGTTCAAAACATCATACCGATCACCGATCTGCAGCAAGAAACCAAAAAATACGTCAATCGAGTTCGCGCTACGGGCAAGCCGCTGGTAATCACCCAGCGAGGCCGGGCCGCCGCCATTCTTTTGTCGGCTGAAGACTTTGAAAGCTTTCTGATCCCAATCGATGAGAAATCCTATCCCGATTGGCGGGCGAAACTTTCCCGGGGACTGAAACAGCTCGACGCGGGCGAGGGAGTCGAACTGGAAAGCTTTTTGAAGAAACAGAAGAAACGCAAGAGTCGCGCCTAGGCCGCGCAAATTATTTCTCTCGCCGGAAGCCTGCGGCGATTTGCAGGCAATTACTGAGCCCCTTCGAACCGTTGTCGTTCGGCGGCTTCGCTTATTGCGGCAATTTCCAGAATCCGGCGTGCATATTGGCGGTGAGTTTAAGGGCTTGCGAGCGGCAACCGTCGAAATGTTCGGCATCTTCTATGGGGTGACTTTGAGGGGCGTGGAAGTCGTTTACATCCGCCACTGCAAAAGGAAACTCTTCGCCCGGGCTGATTAGCAGCATCCGGGTTAATTTCGTGTTTAGATTTTAGGTGACTGATGCCCGAACTTCCTGAAGTCGAGACAGTCGCGCGCGGATTGCGCCTGGCGCTGCCTGGGCGCCGCATTCTTTCGGTGCGCTTGGAAAAAACCGATTTCATCGACGATCCCTCCGCGCTCGAACTCGGCCTGCCCGGCGCCACGGTGCTGCAGATTCGGCGCCTGGGCAAAAACCTGCTCGTCGACCTGACCAGCCGGGATGATCAAGCGAAAAAGCTCTCGCTGCTCATTCATCTGGGCATGACCGGACAGATCGCCATCATTTCTCCGGATGCGCCGGTTCCGAAACACACTCACGTTTTCCTTGCTCTCGACGATGGCCGTGAATTGCGCTACACCGACGTGCGCCGTTTCGGCCGCATGGCGGTCTTATCCGATCTCGAACAGGAAACTGAGCTCGGTGGCCTGGGCCTCGAGCCGCTCGAAATCACCGAAAAAGAATTTCATTCGAGGATCCAATCGCGCGATTCTCACATCAAGGCTTTGCTGCTGAATCAAAGTGTGGTGCGCGGGATGGGCAACATCTATACCGACGAAGCGCTGTGGCGTTCGAAGATTCACCCGCGAAAATCAGGAAGCAAACTAACCGATGCCGAAGCGCGGAAACTTTATCGCGCTATGCAGGAAATTCTAAAGGAAGCCATTCGCCTCAAAGGCTCTTCGATTCACGATTACCAGGATACCGACGGTAGCAAAGGAAAATTTCAGCAGCGTCATCGGGTTTACGGACGCGACGGAGAAAAATGCTTCCGCTGCAAAACTGTGATCCGGCACGCGACCGTCGCCGGCCGCAGCACTCATTTTTGCCCGAAGTGCCAGCCCGCGCCGCGAGCGCGCGTTGCCAAAAAGAAAACGCGCCGGAAACGGCGCTAGGCTGCGGCGCCCGCGGGCTTGCCGGTAAAGAAATAAATCAAAACGGCGCCGAGAAATGCGAAAGCCGCCGCGTAAATGAATCCAGCGTTGGCGCTGACCTTCGACCACAGCACTCCAACCACCACGCTCGAAATCAGGTCGCCGATGCCATTCACCGCCGCCAGCACCCCAAATCCCGAACCGCGCACATCCTTCGGCAATATCTCCGCCGCCAGCGATTTCTCCACCGATTGCTGCGTCGCATCGTGAATTCCGGCGATGCCAAATAAAAGCGCCAGCATCGAAATCGTTGGCGGCTCAAAAATAAAACCGGCGAACGCCACCACCGCCAGCAGGTAGCCCACCGCCAGCACGCCGCGCTTGCCCACCCGGTCGGCCAGCGCCCCGGCCGGATAAGACGCCGCCGCGTTCACCACATTGAAAAAAGTGTAAAGCGCCACCGCAATCGCCGATGCGCGCGCGAATCCAAATCGCGGCGTCAGTATTTGTCCCGCGCGCAAAATCAGCAAAGTCGGCGCGAAGTCGCCAATCCCGTGCGCGAAAACCCCAGTGAGATAGTGCCAGTACGTTTTTGGAAGCTGGCCGAAGCTCGAAACAAAACTCGGCGCCCGCCGCGTGCCCTCCGAATGGCCCGGAGGAACCAGAATCGCGAACACCAGGGCCGCCATCAGGCACGGCAGCAGCGTCCACCGAAAAATCGCCCGCAGGCTCAGCACGCTCAGCAGCAGCGTCGCGCACAGCGGCCCCAGCACCGCGCCAATCGTATCGAGCGCACGCTCGAATCCGAACGCGCGGCCCTGCTGTTCCGGCGCCACTGCATCCGCTAGCAACGCGCTGCGCGAAGGGCTGCTCGCCCGCCCCACCCAACCCAGCGAGCGCGTAACCAGAATCGCCGGCCAGGAATTCATCAGCGCGTAAGCGAAAGTCGAAAATCCAATAATGACGTACCCGGCGACCGCCGACGGTTTGCGCAACCGGGGCCGGTCCGCGATCCATCCGCCAGCCAGTTTCGCGAAACTTGCGATCCCGTCCGATACGCCTTCGATAATTCCGAGCGCCACCGGCGGCGCGCCAATGCTCGCCAGAAACGCCGGCAGTATCGCCGTCGCCGTTTCGTGACCCCAATCCGAAAACAGGCTGCCCAGACCGAGACCCAGCACGCCGCGGGTCAACCAGTGCTTTGAGCGGGATGACGAACTTGACGCTTTAGGTTCGATCACTCTTTCCCGACCGGGGCGGCCGTTTCATCCGGCCCATCTCTTCGATTAGATCCATCAAGTCGCCTACCGTCGTCGGAGACTTTTCTTCTTGCTCCTCTATGGCCATCACTAGTTCTACGAGGTCGAGCGAATCGCACTGAAAGATGTCTGACAATTGCTCTCCAACTGCTTCCAAATTATCTTCCCGCTTAAGGTCGCCTGACCGGACGGCGCGCCTTAAGTTTTCACGAAGGCTACGAGGAAAAATGTCCATAGGTTCTGCCTCAGGGCGCAGTGATTTTGTCGTTCAGCAGAGGCGAGACGCCGGTGACGATACGGTCTGCCCACTGGCTTCGTTCATCGGCCTTGAGCCACTGGACGGGCGAGCGCAATTGGTTAAATGGCGCGGACGAAAGTAATTCGATGAGCAATTCGTGAATGCGTCGCTGAAATACGCGGTCCTCCGAACGGAATCCGTCCGCGGGAATTTCCGCCGCCACTGGCGGCACGCCAACCAGCACGTCGTAGGTATCCATCCACCACCCCAGCCACGGCTCCAGTTGCGGCTGCCGCCCAAACTTGTTCACCAGATAACAGTAATTATCCAAAACCGAGCGATCGGCAATCACCTGCGGCGCGCGCCGCCCGGCGTCGAGTTCCGCTGCAATCTGCGCATGCAGAATCCACAGCTGTCCTTCGATTGTCGTCGCCGCGTTCACCGGAAACGGCGAATGCCGCGCCACCTCGGTGACCAGCTCCACGTTGTGATGGGATTTTTTCAGCAGCGAGCAGAGCTCGTAGGCCAGCGTGGTCTTGCCAACTCCGTGCGTGCCGATGAGCGCGAGTTTCAAATTCGTTCCGAAGTGAAAGCACTCCGTTTCTAACACAGTTCGCCGCTTCTGAGAATCGCACCAGCCCACACGCGAGTTGTTTTCGGCCAAATCCGCGAATAGAATCGATGCCGTTATGACCGCGTTGGGCATGTCCCGAAAATCATGAGAATCGCGCTCCAACGGGCCGCCCGCGGGCGCGTGGTCGTCGATGGCGCAACCATTGGCGAAATCGGGGCCGGGCTCGTCGTCCTCGTGGCCGTCGGAAAGGACGACTCCGCCGCGACCGCCGCGGATATGGCCGAAAAAATCGTGAACCTGCGAATTTTCAACGATGACCAGGGAAAGATGAATCGCTCCCTCCTGGATACCGGCGGCGAAATTCTTGCCGTCTCGCAATTCACTCTCTACGGCGATGCGCGCGGCCAACGCCGTCCCAGTTTCATCCACGCCGCGCCCGCCGAATTGGGCAAAGAACTCTACGGTGAATTCGTCAAAGCCCTGCGCGCGCTGGGCGTGCGCGTCGCCACCGGTATGTTTCAGACCCACATGTCGGTCGAAATTGTGAACGATGGTCCTGTGACCATCTTGCTCGATTCCGAAAAACTTTTTTAGCGTTCATTCCAAATGCCGCCCGGGGACTCATGACCGAAATAAATCGCATCGTCGATCAGATGGACCGCGCCCTCAACGGCGAAGCCTGGCACGGCCCGCACCTGGAAGAATTGCTCCACGGCGTTTCCGCGCAGCAGGCCTCGGCCCATCCGGTAAAAGCCGCGCATTCGATCTGGGAATTGGTGAATCACATTGCCGCCTGGAATTTCATCCTCGCGACGCGCGCCAAAGGCACCGCCGTGCATGTCACTCCTGAACAGGATTGGCCCCCGGTTACCGACACCAGCGCAGCCAGCTGGAAAAAAGCCCTGGAAAATATGCGCCAGGCTCGCGCCCAACTGCGCGCCGCGACTTTGCTGCTGAAAGATGTCGAGCTGGAAAATATCGCCCCCGGCAAAGACCATTCGCTCTACGTCATGTTGCACGGGGGAGTGCAGCACGACCTCTACCACGCCGGGCAAATCGCGGTGCTGAAAAAAGCTTTAGCCTAAAACGGTTTTGCGATGAAAGCCAAAGAATCCAAAACTGAAAAATCTCCGGCCGATTCTTCGTCCGCCACCTCATCCCGGAAAAACTTCTCCGGAACGATCCGCGCCCCGCGCGAAAAAGACCACGCGCGCCTCGCCGACCTGGCTGGCCAGCTTTCCTATCCCTCCACGGCGCAAGAAATTTCGCACCGCCTCGCGGCGATGGCCAATTCCAACCAGCACGCCGCGTTCGTGGCCGAAATGCCGGACGGCGAAATCGCCGGCTGGATCGCCGTCTTCATCCTCCGTGGCCTCGAAGTCCATCCCCGCGGAGAAATCAGCGGCTTCATCGTCGACGAACGATTCCGCTCGCAAGCGGTCGGCAAACACCTGCTCGCCCACGCCGAACAGTGGGTACGTGACCGCGGCTGCGAGGTCGTCGGTCTGCGCTCGAACGTGATTCGCGATCGCGCCCACGCCTTCTACCTGCGCGAAGGCTACCAGCACACCAAAACCCAGAAATCCTTTCGCAAGACTCTGACGACCAAGTCTTGATTGATCCGCGCCGTTAACTCGACGACGAACACTGCTGGCGGCCTGGTCGCGTTAGGCGCAAGAAGATACCGTCCGCGAAAGCCGCTGATTCATCTCTGGCGAAAACCGCGAAAAACCTAGCGGCCGGGAGGCGCAATGAGCTTGTATATGGTGATCGAAAATTTTAAGAACGGAGATGCGGTGCCGGTCTACCGCCGATTTCGAGATCGCGGGCGGGTGGCGCCGGAGGGACTTTCGTACATCTCGAGTTGGGTGAACGACCAATTCGATCGTTGTTACCAGCTGATGGAAACGGAAGATCGAGTGCTGCTGGATCGTTGGATCGCGAATTGGAGTGACCTGGTGGACTTCGAAGTGCATCCGGTCATCACCTCGAAGGAAGCCGCCGAAAAAATAGGCCCTCGCCTTTGAGTAGTGAATGAGCCGCCACGAGTCGCCTCTGACCCGTCTTTGAGTCGAATTTAGAACCCCCCGCCCCCGCCGCCGCCGAATCCGCCGCCGGAAAATCCGCCTCCGCCAAATCCCGAGCCGCCGGAACCGCCCGCGCTACGCGGCGATGACGACATCACCGTACCAACCTGCGACGACATGAAATTCAGGTTGTTCACCAAAAAGATCGGCTGAAAGCCACCGGCGCCGTACGGGCCCGCATACCATTGCGGCGGCTGCATCGAAATTCCCGCAAACGCCTGCACCCATTTTTTCTCCACGCGCAGCGCCATGGCGTACGGCAGGAATTTTTCAAAAAGCTCCGGCCGCGTTTCCAGCCGCGCGATCTGATCTGCCTCCACCCGGCTCAAAAATTCTTCGAAGCCCAAAACTTTTTCCAGCGCGCGCACTCCCGACGTAGTCCGGCAGGACATCAGCCAGCCGAACATGCCGATCACCGCCGCCGTAAGAATTCCAGTCACAATCCAGGTAAGTCGCGAAAACCCGATCACCGCAGTCAAGGTCGAAGCGCCCACCACGGTCCCGATCCCCACGGCTGCAGCGGCGCCCAGATACGCCGTCTTCGTCACGTCGGGCCGGTGCAAATAATATCCGTCGCCGATCAGCGCGCTGAAAATGCGTTCGCGGATCGTCGGCAGATGCGTATAAAAATGATTCTGCAGATCGCTCGATTTAACCTCGGCACTCGCGCCCCCGTCGAACAACGCCGACAGCATTTCCTGCTCATGCGGCCGGGCCGCCGTCCATTCCGCTGGCGATTTCTTCAAGTGAAAAATATAATTCTTGCTGTGCGTCAGCCCCAGCAAATGTTCCTCGTCGATTTGCTCGATGGTCAGATAACCCTTCACCGCCAGATCCACCAGCGTCGCGGTGATGTCGCGTATATCCGCGGAATTATCCACCAGCGTCCCGCACTCTCCCGGCGTCAATTGATCCGGCGGATCGTATTGCACCGAAATCGCTTGGCGCTGCGGCTCGCGCCCATGTGTCCACCACCACCAGAGCAACCCAAAGAAAACAAAAATCGGAATCAGCAGCGGAATATTGCTCCGCAGAAAACGGAAGAATGAAGTCAGCGACGAAGGCGGATGCACGAACCCCTTATCGAATCCGACCACCGCCGTCAATCCCTCGTGAAACAAAAGCGGCCGCGTACTTTCGATATCGATAGCGTCGCCAGTTATCGTCGTCTTGGCGTCGTGCGCGTTCGAACCAAAAGCTCCGGTGTAAGAAATCGCGCGAACGCCGGTCGTGCCATCCGGCAACGTAATGTGCGCCGTCACCAGATCGATCGGCGCCTCCCATTCGTCTCCAGTCACGTTCCAATACAGCTCGTCGTGATCCTCCAGAAACCGCAGCCCATCCAATACCTGATAATGGAAAATAACTGTCCGTGTGGCATCCACCGCATCCGGCACATAGATTTTGTACTTGGTGTAGCGGCCGGCGCTGCTGGTTTCGTATTTCAGCTTGCGTCCCGCATCGTCGGTCACGCTGATCGGATCCAGGAACAGCGTGTAGCTGAAACCTTGCGGCGTGGTGTACTTGATGGGAATCGTGCGGTAGATGCCGTGCCACTCGCCGCTGAACTGCACCTCGATCACTTCGGTCACGTCGATGGTGCCGTTCGCGCGCACTTCAATCTGCTCGTCGAAATGATTGATCCGCAGTTGGCGCGCCGGCGCGGCAAATGCCGCCGCGCAAAATACCAGCAGCCCAAAAACAAAATTCCGCGTCAGCGCCCGCATGCCGCCGCCCGCCGCTATGCCGCGCCGCCGAAACTGACCTTGGGAGCTTCGCGTTCGGCCGGCGCCGACACTTCGAAAAACTGCCGCGGCGTAATATTGAACATGCCCGCAATGATGCTGGAAGGGAACTGCACGATTTTCGTGTTCAGGTCGCGAACCACCGCGTTGTAATACCGCCGCGCGTTCTGGATGCTGTCTTCCACCTGATTCAAAGTGTTCTGCAGCTGCGTGAAACTTTCCACCGCGCGCAGTTGCGGATACGCCTCGGCCAGCGCAAAAACCTGCCGCAACGCGGACGTCAAAACATTTTCCGCATCCGCTTTCGCCGCCGGGCCCGTCGTATTCATCGCCTGATTGCGCGCCGCGACCACGCCTTCCAGCGTCCCTTGCTCGTGCCCGGCGTAGCCCTTCACCGTTTCCACCAGGTTCGGAATCAAATCGTACCGCCGCTTCAACTGCACATCGATGTCCGACCACGCGTTGTCGCACTGCACCCGCAGGCGAACCAAACTGTTGTACATGCCGATCACGAAGATGACCAGCAGCGCGAGTATGACCACTACGGCAAGCATCATTCCAGGCCTCCAGGGACCAGGGAGCGCTCTTAACTTTCTAACCGCGAACTCATTTCCTGCGGCCCAGCATACGGCGGCCCTTCTGTGGTGTAAAGCCGTAACGATTTCAGCTCACTCGCCAGCGACATTTTTAGTTCGGCGCTACCAGGCTCGGATCCAGGCGATTCGCTTCCTGAAATTCGCTTTTCGCGCCCTCCGCATCGCTCGCCCGCGAAAGCGCCATGCCGCGATTGTAGTGCGCCCGCGCAAAATTCGGATTCAACCGGATCGCTTCTTTATAGCTGTCCGCCGCCGGGCCATATTTTCCTTTGTTGAACAGCACGTTCCCCAGATTGAAGCGCGCATCCGCGCTGTCTGGTTTCTCCGCGATGGCCTTGGTAAACGCCGCCTGCGCCCCGTCCAAATCGCCCGCATCCATTTTCGCCGCGCCCAGTCCGATCAGCGCGTCCGTAAAATCCGGCTGTGCCTCGAGCGATTTCTGAAAATATTCCGCAGCCTTCGCCGGATTTTTCGACATGAGATAGGAATTCGCCAGATTGTACAGTGCGTGCGCGTCGTTCGGCTTTAGCGCCAATCCTTTTTCGTACTGCGCGATGGCCTCCGCCAATTTGCCCTGGTCCTGATAAGCCAGCGCCAAATTGAAGTCCACGTCGGGACGATCCGGTTTTAGCGCCAGACTCTTCTCGAAGCTAGCCACCGCGTCATCGAGCTTGCCTTGCTTATATTGCAAATGCCCCAGCTCAAACCAGCTGTGCGCGTCGCTCGGATCAATCGCCACAATTTCCTGATACTGCGCGATAGCATCGTCCACCCGTCCCGCATGTTGCAGCGCGCTTGCGTAGTTTCCCCGCGCATCCGTGGCCTTCGGCTCCAGTTCAATCGCCCGTTCGTAAACCGGAATCGCCTGGTCCCACTGTTGCCTATTCACCAGCGCCGCGCCCAGGTTGTTCATCGCATCCACGTATTTCGGAGAAAGTTCGATCGCCTTGCGATAAGCCGTAATAGCGTCCTGCTCGTTGCCAGACGCCGCCAGCCCCGCGCCCATGCCGTTGTAAGCCTGTGGGAATTTCGGATTCATCGCGATCGCTTTTTGATAAGCGGCAATCGACTCCGCATATTTCTTCTCGTGATACAGCGCCAACCCCAAATTACTCTGCGAAACCGAATCGGTGGGCTTGATCGCCAGCGCCTTGTTGAGATCGGTCACTGCTTCTTCGTCTTTGCCCTTGGAGTCGAGCGCCGTTCCTAGGTTTCCCAGCGCCTCCTCGAACGCCGGATTAATCGTCAGCGCCTCCCGAAACAGGGCAATGGCCTCGTCCACTTTGCCCTTCTGATATAGCGCCAGCCCGCGATTGTTCAGTGCCACCGCGTCATTCAGGCTCTGCGTCGAAATTCTTTCCTGCGCGTACGTACTTGCCGCAAGCCCCGCGCCCAGCCCAAGTAAAATTACTATCAGCGCGCCAGTATTTTTGCTGCGACCGATTGGCCCTGCAATTGTTCCGCGCATAAAAACTCCTCTGCACTGCGATGAGCGGCAGAGTATCACAACGCTCGAATCGCCACGGCCGCAGAAATCCCTCGAAATCAGCTCAGTTTCCCGTCTAGTTATCAGTATCACCTGTAGCTAAACCATATATTGTGGAGTAGTCTGCATCGGGAAACTCTCCTCTCAGCATGTTATTCAAGACATTCAGCGCCGCCGTCTTCGGCATCGACGCCTATCTGGTTGAAGTCGAAGTCGACGTTGCGCCCGCCTTCGAAGGTCATTTCACCGTCGTCGGCCTCCCGGACATTGCGGTGAAAGAAAGCCGCGAGCGCATCCGCGCCGCGCTGCGCAATTGCGGATTCGATTTTCCCGCTACCCACTTCGTCACCATCAATCTCGCGCCCGCGGATATTCGCAAGGAAGGCTCGGCGCTCGATCTGCCCATGGCGCTGGGGCTCGCTGGCTGCCAGGGAACTTTCTTCGGCAAAATTCTCGATACTCACGTTTTCCTTGGCGAGCTTTCGCTCGATGGCGGAGTGCGTTCCGTGCGCGGAGCCCTTTCCGCCGCGCTCGCCGCGCGCGAACGCGGCATCAAAAACGTGGTCGTCCCCGAAGCCAACGCCCGCGAAGCCGCGGTGGTCGAAGGCATTCGCGTCTTCGGCGTGAGATCTCTGCCGCAAGCCGTCGATCTGGTCAACGCGCCCGAATCGTTCAAACCGGTCGAGGTCGATACCTCGCAGATGCTCTCCGAAGCCAATCAATATTCCGTCGATATGCGCGACGTGCGCGGTCAAATGTCCGCCAAGCGCGCCCTGGAAGTAGCCTGCGCCGGTGGCCACAACATTTTGCTGATCGGCCCGCCCGGCGCCGGAAAAACCATGCTGGCCAAACGCATCCCCACCATTTTGCCGCCGATGTCGCTCGATGAAGCGATCGAAACGACCCGCATTCACAGTGTTGCGGGAGTCTTGGAAGATGCGCGCGGTCTGGTCGGCACCCGCCCCTATCGTTCGCCGCACCACACCATCAGCGATGCCGGCTTGATCGGCGGCGGTGCGATCCCGCGGCCCGGCGAAGTTTCGCTGGGCCACAACGGCGTTTTGTTTCTCGACGAGCTTCCCGAATTTCAGCGCAACGTGCTGGAAGTCATGCGCCAGCCCCTCGAAGATGGTTCCGTCACCATCGCCCGCGCCGCGCTCTCCGTGAATTTCCCCTCGCGCTTCATGCTCGCCGCCGCGATGAACCCCTGCCCCTGCGGCTTCTTCGGCGATTCCACCCGCGAATGTCATTGCTCCCCGATTCAGATTCAGCGCTACGTTTCGAAAATTTCCGGCCCGCTGCTCGACCGCATCGATATTCACATCGAAGTTCCGGCGGTGAAGTACAAAGAACTGCGTGGCGACGTAGAGGTGGAAAGTTCGGCGGCCGTGCGCGAAAGGGTTCTGCGCGCGCGAGAAATCCAAACCAAGCGCTACGCCGCCGAAAAGAAAATCTATTCGAACTCGCAGATGCCACCCAAACTGATCCGCAAAAATTGCGCCATTTCCGCCGAAGGCGAAAAACTCCTCGAAACTGCCATCCAGCGCCTCGGCCTTTCCGCCCGCGCCCACGACCGCATCCTAAAAGTCGCCCGCACCATCGCCGACCTCGAAGCCGCCGACGCCATCGCCCCAAAACACCTCAGCGAAGCGATCCAATACCGCACTCTTGACCGCACTTACTGGGCCTAGGAGGATTGAACCGTGAAACCGTCCGTGACCGATTTCATTCGAACTTTGGTGGTTTTGTTTTGCGCGCTGGCCTTCTGCTCGCCGCTCTTGGCCCAGGAGCCGCAGTTCGACGATTTGGCGAAGGACATGACGGACGTTCTCGTCAAATCGAAACAGCACAAAGTTGCGGTCGTAGATTTTTTCGCAGCGGATGGCTCCAAAACCGACGGACAAATGAATGACGTTGGGCGCAAGTTGGCCGACGATTTTCGCGCGGCGTTGCTTCGGCGAAACCACGAAATTGTCTCGGAAGATCGCGCGACGATGATGGATCGACTTCGCGCACATGATCTCGTAGTCGCCAACCTGACCAGCCCGGCGACTCTCACCTGGATGCTCCGGGATTCAGGCCTTGACGCATGGGTCTCCGGCGAGCTTTCCGATGACCCTGCAGGGCTAAAGGTGAAGGTTAAAGCTTACCGAGTCGGCGCCTACTTTGCCGAATACGAAGGCGACACGGCGATCCCGTTCACTCCGGAGTTGAAAGCGCTGGTTCGCGAACCCCAGCCGAGTGAATTTCCGTCGCTCGCCCGTGCGGGACTTAACGGCGTGACGTTTCCGGCTTGCCTCTACTGCCCGCAGGCCAGCTACACCCGTGAAGCAGTAAAGGGCAAGGTCGAAGGGATTGTCGAACTGGAAGTCACGATTGATGAGGCCGGGAAAGCGAAGGATTTCCGAGTGAGAGTCGGTTTGCCTGGCGGCTTAACCGAGTCGGCGGTGGAAGCCATCAAAACTTGGAGATTCAAGCCGTCCGTCGATGCGAAAGGAAATCCCGTCGCTGTTCGGCAGATCATTCAGGCAACCTTCAATATGTTCTGACCCATCCGGCAAAATTAGTAGGGAAGTGTTTTCTGCAGACGGTCTTCGACAGGCAATTCCGCTTTCGCCTCGGCCAGCGCGTTTTCATGCTGCAGCAGCCAGCGTTTGCGTTCCATGCCGCCGCCATATCCGGTCAGCGAACCATCCGACCCGATGACGCGATGGCAGGGCACCACCACGCCGATCGGATTTGAGCCATTGGCCAATCCGACCGCTCGCACCGCCGCCGGCCGCCCGATGCGTTTGGCCAATTCTCCATACGAAATCGTTTTGCCGCAGGGAATCTGGCGCAACGCCTTCCACACTTCGCGCTGAAACTGCGTTCCACCCGTTTTTACCGGCAATTTGTCGATCGCCTTCAAATCTCCCGCGAAATATTTCGTAATCGCCGCCGACAACCCATTCGGGTTGCGAGCTTCCGTCAGCCGGAAACCGTTTTTCCCATAGTGCCGGCTCAGCGAACGATGCAAACCATCCTCGTAGTCCGCGAAATACAAAGCCCGCAAATTTCCTTCGCCGTCCGCCACCACGAACATCTTCCCGATCGGCGTATCGATCCGATCCAGCAGCAATTCCAGAACGTCACTCATGCGCGCCTCCCAAAGCCTGCACCGGCGCGCCGCCCGCGGCCCACAGATGCTGCGCCGCATAGGCCCGCCACGGCCGCCATGATTCCGCGCGCGTCAGCAAGCTCGCCGTCGTCGGACGCGTGCCATCAAATTGCTCGGCGCTACGCAGCAACCCTATGTCCGAAGCCGGAAAAGCGTCGGTTTCGCGCAGAGCGCGCAGGGCAATGTACTGCGCGGTCCATTCCCCCACGCCGCGAATGGTACGCAGACGAGCGATCGCTTCCTCGATCGTTCCAAATGGCCGAAATAAATTCGGCTCTGCCACCACCGCTTCGGCCAATGCCTTCAACGACGCTTGCCGCGCGCCCGGCATTCCCAGCCCAATCGATTTCGCCGCCGCCAAACGCTTCGCGGTAGGGAACACGTGCGTCAACCCGGGATGAACGCGTTCGTTCGCCGGCACAACCCGGCCATGCAACGCGACCAACTGTCCCGCCAGCCCTCGCG
>Ga0302306_10000428_pt1 | contig 27495 bp, 24 predicted proteins | sample III_Palsa_E3_1_FD_198761 | JGI IMG/M metagenome (GOLD analysis project Ga0302306, IMG submission 198761) | Peat permafrost microbial communities from Stordalen Mire near Abisko, Sweden - III_Palsa_E3_1 | ecosystem: Environmental > Terrestrial > Soil > Palsa > Peat permafrost | place: Sweden...
GATTTGTGTCGTCTTCCACTTGATCAAATGGAGAAGCGGTGTGATCACTTGTACCAATCGCTCCATAACGTTGTGTAACGGAACAACATAATCTTCACGACCGCGCGTAAAAATCATGATATGACCGTGTGGATCATAGACAACACGATCAAAACCGCCTGCCTTAGCTATTTGTTGCATATCTGACAAGCCCGGATCCGTTTCCAGATATACTGTGATATGAGCCAGTTGTTCGACAGCGGCTTCTGGTATCACCAATTCATGTGCAATGTTGGTGATGGCCTCACCAATCGCGAGGATGATCCGAAAGAAGTTAATGGCATCCTGTTCTTGGAGATAATAGGTTTTTGTATGATGATTTTTGAGTCGCACACCAACATCAAAAGCCACACTGTAAACATATTTGGCTAACCAGATTTGTAGTTGATCGTCATTCCGTAAATAGACCCGGGGTAGTTTTTGACGTTTATTATTATAATCAAGACTATAGAGCGGTGGGGTGACGACATGCACAATACCGGATTCAATCAAGGCTGGACAGAGAGCATAGAGATTACCAATTACCAGGGCAGAGATATGATACCCATGTTCATCCCCATCTGTCATTAAAATCAGTCTGCCAAAGTTCAAGATACCGGGATCGAAATTCGATGGGTTAATCCCCATAACCGTGATGATGTCTTCATAGATGTCATCATTACGAATCTTGATGGCTGATTCGCGGATCTTCTCCTGTGTGGTTATCCCATTGAAGGGTTTGCCACGGAGTTCATAGATTGCTTGATAGGCGCTATTGCGTGACTCGTCGCTACCAGCACTTTGACCTTCAACCAAAAACAACTCAGCTGACAGTCGATTGGATGTGCGACAATCTTTGAAGTTCGCAGGAAAGTTGAGCTCTTGGAACAACCGATTGGTATCTTTCACCTTGGCACTCCCGGTCATCGCCAAGGTGTATTTATCATCGATATCAGACGCGAGTTCTTGATAGAGGGCAGTCAGAAACGCAACACTCTCCGGATGGAGGAGCTGAGCCTGCAAAGAGGGTTCGTAGACATGACGAAAGGCTCTGGATAGAAAGGCATGCTTGGTAGTACCCGAGGGTTCTGCACCGGGACATTTCACATCCACCGCCAAATAGAATGGTATGCGATAATGTTCCAGAAAGAATTTGCGGATCGCCATATCCTTGATGAAGACGCTCAAAGCGAGTTTCACCACATCGGTGACGGTGAGCAGATGGGTACTCCGCACATCATCGATGGGCAGATTGTTGATCAAACCAAACCGACCACCGAGTTGATCGAATTTGACATAGTAAAACTGCACTTCATAATGGATGGTAATCGGGGTACCGGTCTTATCTTTAGCCGGAAAGGTATCGGTTATGGTGTGTTGGAGAGCAAATGGTCGTTGGATACCCCAGTAATGTCGGATCCACTGCTGGCGATCGAAGCTTGCTTCGGTAAACACCAGATGGGAAGACACGATGTACTGCGCGATGATCCCTTCGGTAATAGGGATGGATTGTTGCCAGATATCTGATGGGAGACTCAGTGGATGAATGCGGAAATCGATGTTAAGCCGATGGAAGAAACAGTATTTCTGGATCAACAACAGAAGCTGTGCAACTCCATCCGTGGTGAACTTATCGATGTCGGTAAAAATGATGGGGTCTGGTTCGAATAACACCGTGACCCCGGTATGGTCGATGGGACTGACGATCATCTCGATCTCTTGATCGTCTTTACCCTCATGCACATAGAGAGCGGCTGATCCTTCCGGATAGGTGGGCGATGCCAGGCACTTGGTGATACTTTTGAAATGACGCGATGTGCCAGCAGAGACTTTTGCACCAACACCAAACAAACCGCCACTCACTTCATAGGCTTTGGTATCAAACTTACCACTGGTGTTGAGTGTGGTGTAAGACTCTCTCAGTTTACCGATCGGTAGACCCCGGCCATTGTCGACGACGACCAGTTGATAGGTATGGTTCTCGGTATCACGACAGAGGAGAATGATAACTTTTCCTGTCTCGACTTCTCGGGCAATTTCATCGATCGCATTGGTGATGATCTCGGTTGCCTGATGCACCAGACCTTCGATACCAGTTGAATTGAGGAACTGCGTCGGTCGGTTCCGAACAACTTCAAGACCCGTTGGTGTGTAGATACTTGATTCATCGTAGTTGCTGCTCATGGTTGATAGTGACCAGATAGAGTGTAGCGCATAGTGGTATGCATAACATAGCACCCCTGTGTATTTGATTATTGACTGATACTGTCTATGATTGTCATTGATGATGTTTACGTACCAACTCACACGCAACCGTCACAGAACGCGGGTCATCTACAGCACCGTTTGCCAGTACCATAAAACTATTGCCACAGAGTTCACAGAAGCCAAAGTGAGATCCCCGCCCTATCGCCGGATAGCTTAGTATAACCCGACAAGCTGGTCGTTGACCTGATGATTGATCGAGATTGATCCCATCAGGATAGGCTGGATCTGGACGGGTAATTGTGTTTATGTTGTCGCCATCTATCCAGCGAATATTGAATCGGGTTGATGGCAGAGGTGATGCTGTGTCAGAGACCAGTGCCATCTTGTAACCCATCAACCAGCGATCGTTCCAATTCAGTTTTTCAAGTTGTTCCTCAGCCAATTCTATACGCCAGGTGGTACCTTTGACCAAGGCGTTATGGGCAGCAAAACTTTGTGGGTTGACATAAACACCCCAACCAATCAATCGCATCAAACGGCGATAGCGAGAGCGGAGTGGACGCAATAGATAGCATTCAATCCACTCATGTATGTGTTGTTTGCCTATCACCCTATGAACCTCCTTTTGAACATGATCACATAATAGATTGGCTCAGTAGTAATATATGTCTATTAGTCACATCGATATTCTGCTGGCAAATACCTGATGCTACACATGATACTATGAACGACTGCACAGCAAGTGAATACTGAATCCTCTGAAAGGCCTAGCTTATGGTCAATACTGATATGCAAGACGAACAAACCCCAACCCGGGTGATGGATGATCTCTGTCAATTAGACCGGATCTTCACCGATACGTATGACAAGCGCAAAGCGCTTGAAATCAAACTTGAATCGATTGTCAACACCATGACGATCGATCCCAATATTGCGATCAATGCCCGGCTTACCGAAGTACAGATGCAAGTCATCAGTACGTATCGCTCTCTCTTAATCGATCACGAAAAGAGTATTAGTCTTCGCGTATCCAGTAAACTGAAGCATGAGGAAGCCCAATCCTCCTCCAAACACAGTGCCGCTGTGGCAGAATTCCTTGCCAAATTCAATGGCGAGCATTATCGACCCAACCAACCGGGTGTACCAATGGATCCCGCGCAGACAGAAATCGCGCTTGAACGGGCTTTTGCTGAATCGGGTCTTGAGCCGGTGATGGATACCGAACTGAAAACCGATCCGAATGATGTTAGGATATAACAAATTGACATCATAGCTGAGATGACACTCACCCTCTTCTGAGGGTGAGTGTCATCCTGTTGTTACTTCTTTGCCGTAGTACCGGCGGCTTTCTGAGCAGCCAGTGTCGAGACAACGTTCGCCTTGGCCTGCAGAAATGGAATCAGTTGCGGACATTTCAGTCGGGACTGTACGATGGCCATATTGACTTTCTTTGGATTGCCGACATCGACACCATTCACTGCTTGACGGAAGAGTGTATAGGTGAGTTCGACCCGCATCCGCGTTGTGGTGTCGAGGGCTTCGATACCCTGTAGGGCAGCACTCTCTTGCAGGATGTCATTCTTGTGTTCGACGAAGAACCCCCACATCGCGGTCATCATATCGTTGGTTGGCGTGTTGAGCATCCGCACGATGACGCTGCCGAGGGTTTTGGCAGCGACTTGAAATGATCGGGTTGTGCCGGGTTTCACCGAGAGCTGGCTGTGATAGGTCTGTAGCAGTTCGTTGAGGGTATCGAGATGTTTCTTGGCTTGCGTTGCTTGTATACTGGTAACCGGTACCGAGGGTCTGGCTGGCACGGGTTTAGCCCGTGTAACCGTAACCGGACTGGTCTTGAGCACTGCATCTTTGGCATCTACCGTGGTCGGTGATGGCTCTGCTGCCGGGATCGGTTTCACGGGTGTCGAAGCAGGCTTATCACTCTCTGGTTTGTCTTCCGACTTCGTGTCGACGGGTTTGTCTTCCGACTTCGTGTCGACGGGTTTGTCAGTCGATGGGTTGTCTGTTGTTTTCGTATCGGTTGACTTGTCGTCGAATTGAGCTTTCGCCGATTCATCTCCCGATGGCTGATCGCCTGATGGTTTGTCGTTTACAGGAGGCGTTTGATTATTGCTCTCGGACACGAAGAACTCCTTGGTTGATCCATAGGATGGCGGTCTTGCCAGGCGGTTAGAACCGTCTGGTTCGTTCCATCTGCTTCAATGCGTCCCTCGGGGTCTGATCGATCAATAGCTCTGTACTACAAGCAATACATCCACCACCTTTACCTTTACCAACCGGTTCATCAAAACGGACTTCAACGGTACGTCGTACCAGATTAAACCAAGGATACTTTTTCCAACCACGACGACGCCATTCACGCTCTTCAATATGAATGGTTGCCATGCAATGTTGTACATCACCAGACGGTAGGAGATAGTGATAGGGATAAGTTTCCGTGGCTGTATTATGCTCAAAGATGATCTGCATCGCTTCTGATGCCGTATAATGAAGATGCGGTCGCCAGGTTCCATCGTTCATCAATGTCGTACTTTGGACGTGAACAAAGCTCCAGGGAAGCTCCACATATTTGGTATGATGACGCCAGGAGAAATGAATCGTTGAAGCATACATATCTGGATCAAACCAGCGCCAGGAGAAGCCCCAGGTACGAATACTGTGTTGACCATATTCTTCCGGCTTTTCTTCGAACCCTTTGATCTTAAAGGGAAGATTGAGGAAAAACCGGCCTTTGAATAGCATAAAGGAGAGTGACCAGGGTCTGCCGTCCTCAACCTCATCTTCAGAGAATTGTAGAATCTGCAATTCAAGTCCGCTGGAACGGGGTGTAAAGGAACCCCATTTGAATTCATAGTTGTTACGTTCTTTGAATTTGAATTTTAATAAGCGTAGTAACCAATTCGGATGATACTGCATCATCGCTTGATTAAGTGAACTTAGCTTACTCGACATCGAATGAAGCTCCTTTTCACCAGTGAAAAAGATTTAGCAGATCTCTGCTAAATCTCTTATGTGTGCTGTCATCCTTAAAACCGATAATTAATCTGGCTCACATTGAAGATCAACAAACCACCCAGTGCTGACCACCATCCCGCACCCATGAAGTATAATCCCAGAATCAGCACCACAGTACAAATGGTGGTCACACAATTCTCAATCATAATACGCATTTCTATTGTCTCGTTACTTTTTCTATGGACGATATCGGCCAAGTTTGATTGTTTTTTGGCAAGATTTTTATCAAACATGATTTAGATCCTTTATATAATCTATACTAAGATGCAGAGAAATGAAAGATAATGCTCAATGACGTTTTATAATCGCGTCTAAGGATTCAGCACGAATCCATTGGGATCCATCAGACTCCGTTACACGTTCAAGTGCTTTAAGTTCATCGCTGAGGGATAACCGTGGCGGTTTAGTACCAGCCGGCATCGGAATAGTAACATGAAACTTTGGAAAGATACTGGATGTGTGGGATCTATTAACCACTCTTCGAATCTTCCTTATCCGATAGCAATCCCAGAAAGCGCATAATGGTTTGCACCCAAGGATGGATCCGTACGATATCCCATCCCTTCTGACAACAGGATTGACAAGGCTGAAAGCGTTCCAGTGAAGGTGGACCATAACGATCATGTTTGAATTGGGCAGAGGCGTTCATACAAACTGGACAAGCAACATCATGTGTCCAGTTGTCTTTGGCGGCCGTCATTGATTGGGCTTTCACGCCAGTATAGACCGTATGCACAAGCGGTGTCGGAATGGGTGCATCCTCACCCCGGGGTGCAAAGTTAAGATAGGCAGCATGATATCCAAGTTGGTACGGCATGACTTTCTCCTAACAGAAGGTTTACGCGTTACGTTCTTATAAGTCTAATCCAGCATCAAATAACGAACTGCATAGATTTCAATTAATGTCACTAGACTACAAACGAATTTAGGGATTTTATTTCGATACGTTTCACAGAATCATGATCTTAATCCTTCATTTTCTCTGTGAGTAATGTAGCACTCCGATGATACTCAGACAGATGGCGGGCAACCAAAGTCGCAATCCTACTAGGTTTTAGGTTCAAGATTTGCGCTATTTTAACATAGGTGTACTTTTGATCTAGATAGGCTTTGATCTGCGAAACAAGCTCACAATGTGGATCATTCTTATCGGCCAGTGATCTCCTTTCCAACACGGTTCTTACATAATTACGCGAGACGTTGAGTTTCTCAGCTATCTTCGTACCGGAAAGATGTTCTTCTGCATGCAGTCGCCGGATTTCTGGGTTGATGTCACCGTAACGACCGGCACCGGAGTATTGTGGAAAATACGTGTTGATATAGTGACTGACAGTTGTATAACCAATACCAACCATCTGAGCAAGTTGTTCAAATGTATAGGGGGTATTTGATGCAAGCAAGGATTTAAGCATGACGATTTTCTGCATAAAGGTCTCGTCTTGCCTATGATCTGGATAGAAACGGGTGATGATGCTGCTGATAACACCCCTCTGGATATCAAGAATTTGGGCGATCTCTTCGCGAGATTTACCGTCTTTGAGAAGTTCACCGACACGATTGACACGAAGTTCATAGGCAGTAGCACTTCGATATTCAGGGAAGTGTTTACCAACAACATCACAAACAGTTGATATCGAAACCTGAAGCATTTCAGCGATTTTACGTTGAGAATGACCGACTTCACAGAGTTTTTTGATACTATTGACCAAAGCAACGTGCTCTCTTTCCTTCGCCTGTTTCATAGACTTATGTTGCGCAGGAAGATAGCGTTTGATGTAGTAAATAATGTTAGAAACTGTGCAATTCATATCAGTTGCAATCTGTGTGAGCGTCTTCCCTTCGCTCAACAACATACGGATTTGATTGAGATTTCTTTCAAGTGTCCCATTACGCCGGTAGTCTGGGATGTATTTGGTAATATGACGACTGATTGTCACTTGACATACACCATAGAGATCAGCGATGAGCGACTGAGAAGCACCCTTCTGTAATAATGACTTGATATCCTCTTTGTTATTTTGAAAGGCTACTTCATTATCTAGCATATGTTTAGGGTAATAAAGACCGATGAGGTATCGCAGATGTCCTGGTAATATATCCAGTTTCTCTCTGATAAATCTATATGAACAACCATCCTGGAGGAGGTATCCAATACTTGAAATCAAATCAGGAGGAACATAAATATCGCGGTACACAGCAATGTCTCGTTTCTTAATATTTGCGACTTTAGACAATAATTGGTAATTATCTAATCTATCATCCATCGAATCATCATTGACATGATCAACTTCATAAAACTGTGGGATCCAACCAAGTCCTTTCTTCCAGTGATCCACCTGAAAGAGGTATCTGGCATACGTGGTTATAAAAGCAGCCTTGGTTGTTGGATTGGTGAGTTGAACATATCTTCTATTGATGTCTATCCGATTATCAATACGACCATTAGTGTAATCAAGATTATAAGGAGGTTCTGGTGTAAACTGTTCATTTATCATGTATTTAATCTCCGTATCATTTTTCCATATGATCACGCAGTCATATAGAAAATAATACAGATCTAGAAATTTTTTAAATTATACACTTGCATAGGTTTCAGTAAATATCACTAGACTACAAAGGAATTTAGGGATTTTATTTCGATACGTTTAGCCCCGACCGAATGGATGCTTTTCAGCGATGCTAAAGTAAAGCTACCAGAAATATTTGTCGCCGCCAGGGTTAGCACTTCTTGATTGATCGCACGAAACAATTCGCCCATGCAGGTATAGCAATATCCGTCCTTGGTTTGACAATAGAGCGGTGACCGCATGTGCACCATATGACCGACATAGGTATTGAGATTATCGGTTGTCAACATCACCAATCCACCATCAACGATAATGTTGCGATAGAGGAACTTATTCGCCATCTCACGTGTCAGGTTCACCCGAAGATACCGTGTCGTTTTACAATCCTCTTCCGTTACTTTGGTGTTCTGGAACACGCGAATGAGGAACTTGGTTTCTTCACCGCCTTTAGCGGTCTCTTTCGCTCGGTTATAAGACCCCCGACGAATTTCATTACAGATCAAGGGAAAATTCTTGATATCCCAGCCTTCTTCCAAAGATCCTTCCACGAAGCCAAAACCTTTGCTACCAAATTCTGGCACCATGCCACCCATCACCATCATGGTCTTACGATGGATGCCATAGGATCGACTGGGATTTTGATCATAGAACAAGGTACTTTCATCCCCAGCAAGCAGGGATTTATCCAGAGAACTCAGTTCGGTTTCGATTTTGTTCATCACCACAGTATCACCAGCTGCGATCTCTGTCTTATGTTCAGCAAGCAACTCATCTCGCCGTTGAATCAGACGCGGATCCACTGTCAAGGATGTTTCGGTAAAGGTTGGTACCGAGAGTTCTGTAAAATGACCGATATAATGGAGGTTTCTGGAGTAGTGCTTGATTTGTTCGACCGTTATTTTACCAGAGCGAAGACTGTCAAAAATGTAATTTGATTCGATCTGACCGATTTTCCACTCTTCGTTGATATAGGGAATGAGATCGTTGAACGGATCGACAAGAATTGTATAGTTGAGGAGAAGTCGTCCCATCGTTGTCGCTATCGCTTCATCGCCCTGAAAATTAGCGATGTCACCCGGTGCAATGATGATTGGACTGTTGCGGGAGGTGAATTGGGGTGTCACTGGAATCCCCAGAGCGACAACCGTAACCGGTTCTCCTTTACCTGATGTAATCAGGGTATCACCGATGACTTGATAGAGTTGACCGTCGATATCAAGCAGTTTCCCATCATAGAGATGACATCCTGGTTCTGGGATCGCTTGATCTTCACCTGTGAGGCTCGCTTTGGTTTTCTTGATCGTTGTAAAGAGATCAAGCAGAGCATCACGATTCAGCAACAGACTGAGATGGGTTAAGACATGACGCAGGATCTCTGGGGCGACTGTGATCATGGTGTAAACTCCTGCGTCAGAGACATCGTAATCCTGTGAACCAACGCATACATTTCGTTGCTCATGATCATCCCACGGGTGATAAAACGATGAAACACCGCATCAACTGCACTGGTGAATGCTTCCAGGGTGGTTGATTCATCAAAGCAACCAAGAATTAATGAAATAACATCTTGTGTGAGAAAGTCTGTCATACCAATATGCGTTGAATCAGGTGATATCCACCGGCTTGGTATCTGTATACGGAAATATTCTTCATAGAACGGCGTGATACTGTCAAATTCTTGATTAATCTTGATCAATAGAGCTTGTTCGGTTGATGTTTGTATCGGTGATTGGGTAAGCTGATACGCCCAGGCATATCGTGGCATCGCCGTGGGTTCAATGGCATTGTTGCGATAAATGATCACCCGGTTATATTGCATAGCGATCAGACTGACATCAATGATGGTATTTGTCTTGATCGTATCGATGGCTTTGAGCAATCGCGCCACGCGACTGTTAACATGGGTGATATACTGACCGAGTGTCTCAACATCCACCGGTACATCGAAGGGGGTGTTATCAACATCAAGGATACTCTTGACATAGGTATCGAACGCTGGTGTTGATCGCAGCTTATCCTCCAGAAACAGACAACTATCCTGAAAGATATTTTGTGTGGTTTCTTCTTCATCCGTAAGCGATGGATGATCATAAGCCAAATAATGCAAGATCGTCATGATACTACTCTCACCCTCATTGCTGACACCATCAACCACAACCGTTGTGAGGAATGTTTTGAAACTAGCATCTTCAGTGATATTCCGATAGAGTGGTGTCGGAAATACCACTTCAAACAACAGCAGAACTTGATCGAGATGATAGAAACTCTCACACAAATCATTTAAAGTACAGTGAAATTCGATTCCGATTTCGTAGGCTTCTGAAACGATAACAGAAAAACACTCATTGACCAGTTGTTGGGAGTCAACTTCGTCTTCGTCGATGTGCTGGAGCCATAACTTTCCTTCAAGATGCAGTCTCACCCCAGGAGAGATTGATGCCATGCGTTCGAGCAGTGTGTTATGATCATCCATGATGTGTTCCATCCTTCTTCTATCATAGACAGCGTATGATGACTGTCTTGAAAACCATATTATGGGCTGGTGTGTATCAGCCATTATTGAATGCTAATAGTGGGATGCATGCCCAGAATGGGCATGCATCCTATTCAGACCAACCCGTAGATATCATGGTTTGATCCTTAGTACCAGAATAGGCCAATCCTAAAGACCGCAATGTGACGATAAAGGGTGTCGCATTATCATGCACAATACCGCGCACATCCATGATCGGTCTGAGAATAGCGGGAATACGTCTGACCGACATCGGTACAATAAGTCGGGTAATCGCTCTGTTATTTTGCTCGATGAACAGACATAATCGCTGATAAAGATCTTTGTCAAACTCACGCACCCGTGTCATATAGGCAACATCCTTGAACACGGCACCACCGCCTAATACCGGGATGTCATAGCCTTTTGAGGGGATGATGAAATCACCAAAATTGGGTTTGAAGACAGTATCCCAAAGTCGCCAATAATAATGTACTGAGATTGCCACATCTTTGTAGTCTTCTGGGCGTTTCACCGGCACGGTGGTCAGAAATCGATGCTCACCGGCTGTGAGGGAATCCATCACACACCGTTCATGCAATAGAACTTTTTCAATACAATCCGCTGCTTTAAGCGTACCCTTGGTCATCACTTCATCAAAAATCCAATTGACGAACGCGGTTCCGGCGATGACCGTCTCTTGACACAGTGTACTGGAACGAAACGCCAAACCTTTGATATCATTTTTGGCTTTTGGTAACACAAAGCCTTCCTGAATTTCAATGCGTCCCGCATATTGTTTTGGCATGGGTGTCCGCAGCATTAATGGATAGAGAAATTCATTCTTCATTGCGATCTTGTAGATATCGTCGCCTTGAATACCAAAACCTGTGCTTAATCGCGCAAACACATGTTCGAGTGTCATGGTAATCAGGAAAACAACAAAACCATTGATATCATAGGCAGTAGGTGCAAAGGAAATACCACCTGCGTACCACTCTACCCAAGCTTGAGTCGAAAAGATCACACTATCCGTATCCGAAATGATGACGGCTTTGCGGATCATGTTTTTATGCTGCATGGCATCGGCGGTATCACAATCAACCCGTAAAAAAGTGGTAATCAGATCTTGCATCCCATCAAGTTGTCGTTGCATGTGATGACCAATAGCGATCAGTTGTTTGACTTCCTCAGGATATTCAAGGATTGCTTCTGCCACAGGTTTACGATGGATCAGATCAGCGTTACGCGATGATAACAATGCCAAGAGATCGCCATTGAAGCCAAAAATCGTCTCGGGTGAAACAGAGGGATCATAAGCAATATCTTTGCGAAAGAAGTTTTCTAAAAACGGTCGAAAGACATTTTCATTCTGCATGATCAAGGTCTTCAGACAATATGCATAATAGACAAATAAACGTTCCGCTAGTGAAAGAGATGCGATAAACTGCTCTAACCGGGCAGAGATTTGCGGTGTAATGGGCATATACAGTTGCAGACTCTTGATGAAATGATCCATGACATCATGGACCGTCGGGATCATCAGATGATAGCGATCAACCACGGCGATCACCGTCGACGGACAGCACCGTATAAGGTGCACACAATAATTGATACAATGATCAACCGTCGGGAAGTAATGATTACCGGCAATCAGCTTTTCGACATGGGCATAACCACTCATGATACAATGCCGGGCGACAGCGGTGACTGCGTTGTAGTTCGGTACATCCGCCAGACAATTGAACATCGAACCAAACGCACCAGGGATCGAATTGGTTTCAATCTTGGTGGAGGCTTGTAGATAATTTGCGCGCTGTTCTTTCACGATATCACCGGCAGCAGCCGCAATCAGCATCATCTGTTTGAAGACTTTGCGTGCTTTGATATTGTCGCTTAACTTTTTCTTGAGAAAACTTTCAATGATCGAGGGCGGCATATAGAGCACCCCAGCCGGTGTCACAATATTCTGTCGCATCGTTTCGGTATAGATTAACAGATCCGTGGTGGCTAAGTTTGCATTGCCATAACTGGGATAATCCACCCTATGCAGTTGCGGACGTTTGAGTGTCTGTTTGACTTCGGTTTTCACAAAGGCATCGATCTGGTCAGCACTGACACTCGGATAGAGCGTCTGGAGATAGGTTCTCATGTTCTCAACATAAGCCCGTAACAGTTTAACATCAGATCTCTTATAGCTCGGATATTTGAAGTAATCCATACCACTCACTTTCTATCCTATTCATGTTATGGCGTTTGATGATAAAAAGTTAAGTATAAAAGTGATTAAAAGACATGTCTTATCACAGCATCAAAGAGGCAATCGGTCTCCTACCCCGTGTACATTTTTATGTGGGATTACCATGACATGGAGCATAACAATCCCGTCTTATCCACTGTTTACACTGCGTGTAATGAAGTCATTTACTGCGTGTAACGAGGTAAATCCCATCACTTATCTTTAGGAGTAGACCATGACTGCTACGACGATCCGGGGTGAGTTTGATGAATATATCGCCACCCTCACTGATCTACAAGTTCGCTTGCTCAACTATCAAGCGCGTATGGGTGATCGCCATTTGTTTACCGATCAAGTCTGTGTTTTTCTCGTTGCCATCGAAGGTCTGCTCACACGTTTGACCACACCGATGATCACCGAATCGATCACATTGGATGATATCGTTAAAATCGCGGATGATGTCACTCAGGTCACAACGGCATCTACGCATTTTCTCAATCATCGTCCGCTTGCAGTATCGTAATATGCCGATTGGAAGTCAATCTCATGGCAGAAAGCGATCTGAAATTCATTGAAACCTATTTGCGTGATAAATTCTCCAGGCCTTTCATGCGTCGATTACGGTATCTCTATATCGGTCTGGAACGCTGCGAGGATCTCTATGTTTTAAGTGACACCAAAGATAGTGATTTCAAATACTGTGAACCCTTGCAGGCAACCGGTTTGGTCAAGATCCATAATCAAGACCATCTGCTCCAGTTAAAAACTTGGTTCTCTGCCTATGGCATCGATGGATCGCGTCCCGCGCTGTTTTACCTCGGTCAGCTCCTGACCATGTTGAACAAAGTCACTGTGCAGTTACCACTTCACTTCGATCGGGATCAGAATGATGTGGTCACAGCGGTACTCGGTGATGGGCCGATTGAACTGATTGCGCGACCCGTCGATGCTTATTTTGTTTTGACAAAATTACAGCAATATGTCGATAAATATAGTTCGGTGTTTTTTGCTGCAACCACACCGGTCTATGATCTCGTCTTGGATGATCCAGAAAAGATCACCAGACCGATAACAGTTGAACTTCCCTGTCAAGAGATCTATACGGCTGGTATTCTTGATAGGCTCTGCCAAAACTGCAAATTGGTTCTGCTTCCTGGCTTGGATATGCTCACCATCAAAGCGCTTGTGCAAAAAGACCAACCCTATACAACCGGGATTAAACTATGGGCCGATAGTGCCCCACGCTGTCTCAATTACGGCGGATTCTATCAGGATGACGATGTATCCCTCTCCGTTGTCCGTGATAATATTTTTATCTTTCCGCGCATCAAAAAGGAATCATAGGCTATGACGACGCCGTCTGACTCTCCTCCACCGGATCCTATCATCGAGACACCACCGATCGAATCGATCTCTGTCACAGACGCCCCTGACGTGGTTGTTACAGACGTGACTGCGGCAGAGATCCCAGCACCGCCATCACCCTCGCCACCGGTTGACACCGGCTCCACTGTGAACGAAGTAAACAGTCGTTCCACTGTGAACGAAGTAAACAGTCGTTCCACTGTGAACGAAGTAAACAGTAAAAATGAAACCGATGTTGCTGTTCCACCAGCACCAAAACCGATTGATACCAAACTCCGGATATTCTTAGAAACAATACCGATCGAAGATATCACCCAATTGTTAGAAAAACGACGTCTTCTCCTTGGCGATGAAGATTTTGCCACGGAAGTCGAGACAATTGGTACCTATGAGAACACGTTGACCTTGTTGTATAATGATCATAGTGTTGAGAGCGAGCGTTCTATCGAATCGCTGAGTCGGATCACAGATGCTGATCGTCCTTTGTTTGATCAACGCCTGGTACAAAATGGCAAGACCGTGTTGGGGAGTCTATTGAACCCAAGACGTGTCTCCGGTCAGGGTAAGTTGGTCTATGGCGCTGAAGGTCGCTTCGATTTCGCCATTAAATCGGGTGCGATGAAACGTGTGTCACTCTACAACAGTGGTTTTTTTGTTGACATCAAAGCCCCTACGCTCAGCGCATTGAACCAATTCTTTACCAAAGCCCATAATGATACCAATCAATACGGGCGTGAATTCGGAGCACATTTTTTCTATTTCAATGATCTCTTCATCAAAGAAGCGGTGATCGAGCTGATTGAACCGATCATCCTCAACTCTAATTTACGCGGCTGGAACCGCGGCACAACCCTCCTGCGCAACATCAAACTTGTTGACTATAAAGTTATCCTCAACGCGATTGCGGTGTTGATGTTCCCTGATGGGTTCAAATTCACCCATGTTTGTACCAATCCTGCGGGTACCTGCACCCATCATGAAGAACGTCTGATCGATATCCTGCATCTGTTCCGCTATAATTTTGCCAAACTCTCGACCAAATGCATTATGCATATGGCTGAACAGAAAGAAGTGACAGCCGAACAATTGGCTGCTTATCAAACCGAGCTCGGTCTCGGATCCCGCACAATTCGTCATGACACCCATTATGAATTTGAACTGCAAGTGCCCTCGATTGCCAGTTATCTCGCTTATGGCAAAACCTTCAATGGGGTGATTCTTGGCAGTAATTTCGCTGATAATGCGGTGGATATCTATCGCACCTTGCAGTATTCCTATTACCGTGTTTACACCCCGTTCATCAGCAAACTAACCTTCTATGATGATAAAGGTGTGGTGGATATTGCGACAACCGATGCAGAAGTCATCTCCGATCAACTGGCACAGATCCAAGCCAATGATCCTGACCTCAGCTTGATCAAACAACTCGATGGCTTCATTGCTGATACTGAAATCACCCATATTGCCTATCCGGCCTTTGCCTGTCCGGTATGTGGTTATATCCCGGAGACCGGTTACTACACGGTGGATTCCGAACATGCTTTTTTTATCATGTCAATCATGAGGTTAGTCCCGAGTTGATCACAGATGCGAAACTCAATGACTATATGCAAAAATTTCATCGCTTACAGACAACCGTACTCTCACAGATCGACGATGGCTTCAAACGTCATGCGGCTGTCGTTGAATTCAATGAACGGTTCTATCAACACTGGGCCAAAGATCAAACCATACTTTCAGCGGTGGCTTATGTACCCCGTATTGGTGCTGATGGTGTTGCACGTGAAGGCAATGCGCTTGCTAAACTGGTGATGGATTATCTTGCGCAAACCCGCTGGGTTGCCACCTACGGTCTCTCTTACTTAGAAACCATGGAACTCACCTATGCCGAATGGGTCAAAATGCAACAGACACTAAATCTCCATGGTCAATCAACGTTACCAACAGATAATAATGACGGGTAGGAGTGAGCTGTCGATGGTAGAAGCAACGACCGGGCGTCTTCGGATCAAGGCTGATATGGGTGTCACCAATACGCTCAGTGATGATGAATTCTACGATCAGGTGATTGAGACCTGTTATTATATCAAGCATCTGTTGGTTGATCACTGTGGTCCGCATGCGACCGATGCTTTGATCATTCAGAACAATGATGGCCGCAATCTCAAAGATCGCCACTATGCCATCTTCACCAAAGATGGCATCGGTATCGTCAATGCGATTGAATTCGTCAGTCCGATTCAACAACAGATCCAGAGTCTGATCAGTTATATCGGCAGTCGGGTTGATTCACTCAGTCACGACGGCACCACAACCGCGATGCTCTTCTTCACCGATATGGTCTCCCAATGTCTCTCTCGCATCAAGAACGCGACTGTTGATCAACGTCAACAAAACCGTCGACAATCGCGTCTGGAATTGATTGAGGCACTTCAGACTTTGGTAACGGCATTCGAAGCCACTGTGATTACGGTTGATGATTTTGCCACCAAGTTTGATCTGACCAAGATCGATGCGATCCGTTACATTGCCTATCAACAGGCGATGCTCTCAAGCAAAGAGGATCGTGAGCTCAGTAGTGCCATCGTCGATGTGGTTGAAACACTCCCTGCTGAACTCTACGGTCTCTTTAGTATTTCACAGTCTGGTATCGAGACCGATAAACGTTTTACCGTGATCCATGATGATTTCAACTTTGTGTTGAATGCTCTTGTCGATATCGACGCGATGAATAGCAAAATGGGTACGGAGTATCTGGCCGAAAGCTGTGATTTGATCCTCTCTGAGGATGATCTGATATCGGGTAATCCTGTCATGGACCTGATCTTCACCCATCTTAAAATTGCTGATCTCGGCCAACGGGAATGTGATCTTGTGTTGATCACGAAATCCATCGATCCCAATATATTGGTCAGGATCAAACAGATCAACAACAAGAACAAACATAAGATCATCGTGTTCACCGTCAGTGTTGCAGCCCCCTATAGCAGTAAACTGACCATGCTGAGTGCGATCATGAATACGGCTGGTGTCTGTTCATTGGCTGATTATCTCATGGATCCATCGATCCCTTATGTCATCCATGATGCAAAAATTCACTATCGCAACAAGCGCGTCTATATCAGCAATCTCTATCCAAAGGATGGTTCTCAATATCATCCCTGCTTTACCGATCCAACACGATTCCCGTCCTACACACGCTTCGTGACAGATATTCGCGAAGCCCTTGATACCTTCACCTCTGGTCGTCTGCGTTTTGAAAGTCATGCTGATCAAGCACGCTACCAAGATTACATGGAGATCTATCGACGGATGATCTGTTCGGATGTCAGGCATCTGCAGATTTCTGGCAAGACGCATGATGTCTTGGCCGATCGCGATCTCCTGCAAGATGCCTTTGGCGCTGTACTGTCATCATTGGAAAACGGTTTTGTGTTGGATGGTTATCTAAAATTGTTTTTTGCCAGTCATATTGGGTCTAACACCACCAGTCGGTGTGATATCAGAAAAACACTCTACAATATCCTCTTTGCCGTGCATAAGATCGATACGATTACCGAAAATCCAACCGATACCGAAGATCTCGTGTTCAATCAGAAGATCAAACAGGTACTCGAGATAGGATCGGATCGTCGCTATCTGTTTTACGCGGTTGATGATCAACCAAAAGAACTTATCGTGGTGTATCCTTGTTATCGCACAGAAGATAGCTGGTTCAGCAATTCTATCTTCTCGAATGATGCTTTCGATGACACATCGCAAGCTGTGCGTGACAGACGGATCGTGATCCAACCGGCTGATGCCTATCGTGAGTTATTCCGACGCTGTCAAGATCTCTTGCCCAAGATCATGAATACCCATCGGGTGATCATTCCAGGTACTATCAACAGTGAGAAGGCAAGCCCATGAGCGGACTCACCCCCCCTTCTACCAATCTGGTCACCGGTGACATGATCGGTGAAACGGTGACCTTCTCGTCAAAAAACCCAACGGATCCGACAACCTATCTCGGCATGGTTGTTGCCGTTATTGATCCAGCTCTAGCACCCAATTTTGGTGCGGATCTGACGGCCTATAATGCAGCGGTACAACGTGCTGATCCCGCCGTCGGTGCGATTGCCTATCTGCATTATTTTGTCATTCGGTTACAAAACAATCAGAGTCCACCACAGAACCGTGTCTTCGCAAATGAGTGGATTGCGCTAGCGTCCTTCTCTGTAATCCAACAAGCCACTGTATATACATTCAATGTCTACGATTTACCAAACAATGGCGAAGCAGCCATTCTCGCTTTGTTACGTACCAACGGTTACAACGCAGTGTTGGTGACACCATCCTAACCATAGATCAGACAAAAAAAGATAAGGGGCACGTATGCCCCTTATCTTCCGTTACAAACCGAGCAGTATGGCAATCAACATGATATCCTCCTGTTCTATAAAGGGTGAAGTAAAATCTAGGTTGCTAGATCCTGTTTGGTGACATCAACGTCATTCTCTAGCAACAAAGCAAGATGGTGTGTGATCACACTACGCAGAAAAGCATCGATCGGTACACCCACGACAGGATGTCCGATTAAATCTAAGGCGCCATAAAAATTTGTTGTCAGATGCTGAATCAGAAATGACAATAAAGATCGTTTGCGGGGATTTCGACAGATGATGGTGATGACACACTGATTGAGCCGCAGTGTGATGCGAAATTGTGGATGATCAATATCGCGGATCATGCGCAGCTCATCCTTCATCATCGGTAGATCGTCTAATGGGATATGCCTCTCAGCATAGCGATCATGGTTGGCCACCGATCGATCGATCGGTGGCCAGGAATACAGCATAATACTATCCATAAGCAGTTGCTTTTCGTTATAATGATGATAACCACAATAGACAATCCCACCCATAATAGCGGTCGTTGCAATGACAGAGCCCGTCAGCGTCGCGAACCATTTGATGTTTGTTGAGATTGGCATCGTGAAGATTCCCTATTGGTATACCAATAGGGTAATATATACCTGAAACTCTATGAACAACAAGAGTGGTACCCGATCGGGTACCACTCTTGTTAAAGATTTTTCAATCTAGCAGCCTGTCGGTAAAGGCTGTTCTTTACTAACTTATTGGTCATCAGTTGAAGTTGATCATAGTCATTCGAGAGATTGGCGGTACGAAAACCATCTAACACGGAACTCCGAGATGTGATCCGCGTGATCGTGCCCCAAAACAGCTGTTGTAGTTTGAACTTGGTTGATTTCTTGTAGCTGTCATAAAGTTCCAATAAAGCTTTTGTCTCATCCAGAAAATGTGATCGTACTTCAGGACTGAGTTTTTCATCTTTGAAGATCACCATGTTATTCTGCAAGATATGTTCGATTCTGAGCCAGAGTGGATCGTAGGTACCATCATCACCACAGAAAAGAAACATCCCAAAGAAATGTACGCCAATACTCAATGAAAACAAAGTTGCTTTCGCAATGAGATTGTTGTTAACAGCTTCGTTGAAAGATGTGCGGATATAACCACCGGATTTGAGCAGAGCTGCTGTTAATGCAGCACCGAGACCATGACGTGAGACAAATTCATCCGCAATGCGTTCATCGTAGGAACGATTAGAGTGGGTCACGACTGTATCGGAGGTTTTTTGTGTACCATCATTGATCTGGCTTATGACACCCGCATCCATAAATCGTTTTATATACTTGAGGAAAACAAAAACAAGATAGAAGAACACAAGACCAGCAATCACGGGATGAAACCGCGAAACATTGGTCTTCACAGCGACCAAAGCTGTCTGATAATCAGGTGGCAATTTTGATGACAGTTTTTCTAACGTATTAACAACCTGACCAGATTCTTTATCAGTGGCTTTGTCCGTAAAATAGCGGATACTGTTGGTTGCAACGTCTGCTCGATGATAGAGTTCACCCATATGTTCAAGAATACTCAATGCATGACCGATTTCATGTAAAAAAATAGCGGCATGTTCTTCCGCTGTGTAGAAGGCAGGGCCTGAAAACAATTCTGGACCGAGAAAGGTTGTTGGCAAAATCCAGCATATAAAAACATAGTCTGTTGTTTTCTTGATCAACTTACTTTTTTCGAGATCTATTGTGGCAGACAATTGTGTAAAGATGTCTGGATCGAAGGTGGTATTGGTATGACTTTCGATACCAGAATAGATTGCACGACCAACAATCAATCGCTCGACATCTTTCGTTTTCATGATATCAACATAACAGGGATACATCGCAGAATTACCGTAGTCGATTGTGCGATCGGTGTAAATCATTGTCGTGAAATTGAGTTGCTGGGCACAGATTTTTACCAAACCCGGTGCAAACACATCTTTGGTATAATCCATCACCTGTCGGATACGATCCTCTGTTGCACGGGGAATCTTCCCATCAACGATTAAGGGTTGGCGGGTTGCTTCCACCCAGGTTAAGAACGCATCACAGAGAGCAACAAGTTGTTTCGCGAGAGGACTATTGAGTTGTAAAGCAATGCGCTCCATGGCGGGTTGTAACATCAGGGAAACCCTTCTGGATGGTGTAAGAGGTGTTGTTGACAACACCCCTTAACAGTCAAGAATCATGATGACTTATCGTCTAGGCATCCGTCGCGTCATTGTCCTCGCCAGGTTGATCATCATCATCATCGAGGCGGCAGAGCGCATAGCCAACTGATAGTACAGTTTGCACAGCACAGGTGGCAGCTTCAATCGCTGAACACATCATGCAGAGATGTGAGGAGACATGACAATGGATCACATCGATTTGCGTCATCCCGGTGTCAGGATCGTCTTCATCGTCAGAGATAGCGCCATGAACCGCTGGCGGTACATCGTTGTCCAAGACTTCGACCGTTGCGGCGGTCTGGTTGAAATGATCCACCATGGCTTGCTTGCGGGCAATCAGACCATGCACTTCATCGATCACCGCATCAGATTTCTTCAGCAGGGCGATGGTGTTGTCCAACGTATAACCGAGATTGCCGAGGGTGCCACTTTGTGGGTTCTGCGCATCTTGGGTATCACCCATCCGTACTTGATGGGGGTTGTCAGGATCGAAACAGAGACCGGTATGGGTACTGAGTTTGTCGACCAGACCGCTCATTTTCGTCTGGTGCGCATCCATTGCATCCCGATCGGTGGGATCGGAGACTTTGGCATCAAGATCAGGAAAGACCTCGAGCAGACAATCGAGACAGGACGCAACTTGGTCTTGGGAACAGGCTTCGATGGTACAGCTGGCAAGATCGTCATCTTCGATCTCAGCCTCTTCCAGTGTCTCGAGACAGCCACTGATGGAGAGACCGATTGATTGCATCTGACGTTCGGTTGAAGAGAGCAATGTATCCGTGTTATCAGCGGCCGTGCGCACCCAATCAGCCACCAGGGATGGTTCGGTGTCGAGGGTGTCATCCATCCCCTCCAATGCGGTTTTCACTCGTATGTCATCTTTACGGATCGAGACCGCATCGAAACTTTCGGTCGAGGGGAGATTTTGCATGACCCGTGAGATCCCTTGATCCTTCGGATTGACGAAGGCCATCAAGGATCGATTGAGACCATGGGTGTTGACGACGGTGCGCAACAGTCTGAGATGTGTGAAATCTTTCATCCCGGACGCCATCGTGTCAATATTTTGCTTGAGCGTTGCCAGTGATGCGGCTTGCTGTTGGGCAATCCGCAGCGTCTTGATTCGCGCTTGTGTCACGCGTTTATCCTGCTTGCGCTCTTGAGCGGATTTGGGTTTGATGAGAGAGAGTGGGGTAAGACCTTCAAACATTCGGGACTCCTTTGTTGCCATTTGCTTCCACAGCCAATGTGGCTGTGTAACGAACACCGCCGGCATAGAGCAGCACGGCTTCCAGACTTTGGACATACTCGATACCCCAGCGGGAGATCGAGCTCGTCTCATCCGAGCAGCTGTAGAGTAACGTCGGATCAAACGGAATGGCTGCCAAGGTAAAATCAGTGATGTTAAGCACCCGATCATACGATCGTTTGATGATCTCATCACTGAACCGCAAGAGATTCAGATGATAATAACTACAGCCGATGTAGAATACGATCTTGACGGCATCAATCAGTCGTTGTCGGCTACTGATCGCGTGATTATCGATCTGACTGATTACCACCGTATCGAGGGCATCCAGGGTACGAACGATGGCTTCGGACGATGAGACATGTCCACGGGGATAATAGGCATTATACCGACAACTCTCAGCCACCGCGCCAATACTATCCTGTAAGTCAGCACGACGGATCGTGTTGGGAAGACGACGCGATTGGGCTTTGGCAAAGTAATTCAGCGCTTGTACCAATTCACTCGACAGACAGAGATCATCACCAAAGTTGCTCACGAGGTCTTTCATCAAGGTCATGCTGAGCAATTGATAGAGAGTCAGTAGATTGTAGGTGATCATGCTCTGACCAAAGAGGCGGAGCTTATCTTGTTTGGACCGATCCCCGTTCATCTCAGTATAATAGGCTGCGATCAGGAGATCGTTATCCAAATTGAGAGTGCCAGTCCGATAGCTGTAGAGTTTTACCATGCCACGCGCAGCCAATGCCCGTTCCGGTACATTCTTCAAGAGATCAAGATAAGCATGCACGAGATGAAACACATCATGAAAATACCCCGGCTTGGGGGGATTGATATCGTTGGGGAGTTCGAGATAGGGCTCAGTGGTACCTGTTGTCATGATTAGACCTTCTCGTAACTCGCGATTTTCTTATCGAAGTCCGCCAGTTTATCGCTGTAGCGTTGCACAATCTCTTGTTGGCGCTGATACTCTGGTGCTTGTGGATCCATCCGTTGCATGTCCATCCGCAGGATCATGATCTTGGCCAAGATCCAATCCCGCATCGTCAAATTGCGTTTGTAGAAATAGTTTGATAATATCGTTAGTGCATCGCGGATAAACAAGATCGGATTGAAGCTGGCCATGAACCGAGAGACACCCGGATAGTCATTGATGTTCGCGTAGGTATCCAACGTGGCAGCATCGGTATAGAGGGCAACATCGCCGATCTTGCGGATGTTCTGCACCACCGTGACGATACCGCGATTGGTACCGCGCAACAGCACATCGTTGACGAAATCAGCCACGGTTGCCGTCGAATCACGAATGACGTTGCCACGATAAACGGGTGGACGCGCAGCATGATTCAGATCAGGTTGACCATAGAGTGAACCAAACCAGAAACAGAACCAATCGGTTAACAGATTTGAGAGATTGATGAACCCAAAGAGGGTGGCATGCGAAAGTTTCATCTGCTCAACCGTGATGTCACCAACATCGGTGCCATCGTTGAACAAGACAACGAATTGATCCCGCATCTGCACATGATCAGCCATGACGAGCACGGCAGCGGCATACAGGCTCTTGAGCACACCGTTGTTTTCCTGCTGCCGTGCGACACTATTGAGACCACGTTGATAAGCCGTGTAATACATCGATAACGCGGCATCTTCTTTAAGCGTTGATGATAGGAGATCAGTCTGGATGAACTTGAACAAGGATGCTTCACTGTCGTAGGTATCGATCACAATTTTCAACGCGATCATGTTGTTGTCGATCAGATTGAGGATCTCGTTCTTGTCGACTGGATCGGGTGTCTTGTGACGCTTGAAGAACTCAGTGATCTTTGTGCTGATTGATTTGAAGATATCCATAAATGACCCTCCGTTAGAATTTAGGCGACTTACCCTGACTGAGGGCATTCATAACCGCAATCAAATCAAGCTGATTGCCACCTTTGGTGATAACCCGCATCTGATCAAACGAGAAGGTTGCTGCGTCGCTGATCCCGTTATAGTAGAGCGTGACTTGGTTGTAAAGCGGATCAACAACGACGATGATCATCGCAAATGTGATGGCAAAATACTTCTCGCGAGCACCGTCATCACTGAGATCAATCCCAACTTCAGCCTTGGCGCGTTGCACAGTTTCAGCATTAAAGATCAACACCGAATTGGCGATATTGCGCGCACGATCCGCTTTGTTACTCAGCAGATTCCCCATTGCCTTCTGACGGCTGGCATTCTGGCCTGCAATATGATTAGCCAGTACACCAGACGGATCCAGTTTCATTAATTTGGCACGATTGTTGACAATATCCGACATCAAAATAAAGTCACGCCAAAACGAAATCTCCCCTGTCTTCCACTGCATGACACGCTGGGTAAAGGATGGCATCATATCCTTGGTGATAAACTGCACTGCAATAGGGGCTGGTACAATATAAGGTGAGAGCTGCACAAGCAAATTGAGCGTGACATTTGCTTTGGGATTCTCTGGATTGGTCAGAGTGATCTCAATGATTTTACCGGCTGGAATATGGTTGTCACCAGCAAAAGATTGGATTTCACCCTTCGATGAATTACCATAAGTCTTTACGGTCTGATCATGATCATCCGGTCCTGGCCGTGATGGACCACCAGGATGTGTGATCTTGTCGGTGGTTTTATCGATCGTCTTCTTGACATCACCGAACAAGCCTTCCAGAACCGATTCATGCGACTGATAGGCTTCCGTGGCCACCACTTTCAGCAGATCCTGTACATTCTTATCACGTGTCACCAATTGGTTCATCTGCAAGGCATTGAGGATGAAAGCGGCGTATTGGGTATGCACAGTCTTGAGAATATCAGTGACGACTGGATCGGATGCCACTGAAGCATCGATTTAGACACGACTATTGATCCGCAGCATTTTCCCGTAGGACGGCAGACTGATGTTACCAACATCACCAACAGCACCGGCGATACCCAGAGCAGCATCGACGAGCGCACTCGCCGAAGACAAAATATCATCAATCATGTGACACCTTTCTCAATAAGTGAGATAAACAAATGAATACCCGTCTGGGACCATACTATGATTTAGTGGTCCTGTAGCAAACAAGGAGGATATTATGCTGACCGCTTGTCTCGATCGTTTGTATCCTTCTCAGGAACAGCGCTCTCCCATCGATCGTCTATCACGTGTTGATCACCTCTATTCTTTTACAGTTTGTTTCTAAACCAGTGAAGGACGATGCATGACTATAATCCTTCCCAGAATACCATCCACCACCCAAGAACAACTTACCGTTGATCAATCCGGCAATCCAGCGGGATCGACAGCAATCCCACCATCTCAGTTTGGTGAGGATCAGCTTCATAGCTTATTCGATATTGTAACACAACAAGCGTTTCGTTCAGCTGGAGCGGGTAGTTATTATTCTCTGTATCAAACGATTCTCTCGCAGTATGATCGGTTCGGCATCAATGCGCTGCTCCCGAACCACGAAATGGTCGGTTATACCTTTATCACCCGACCCAAACTTAACCTGACGACGACATCGCTCCGCCAAGATCGGATCTTGGCAATGCTCGATACCAATGACAATTTCTCCCTGCCATTTGCCATTCGTTGTTATCTCGATACGCATTTTTCCAATCGCCCGGATGTCAAAGCCCGTTCATCGGATTGTCCCTTTTTCAATATACAATCGCCGTTTCTGATTCCCTTGTCAAATAATCTTGTTTCGGTAGCCGGTTGGCCAGATCCGGTGTTGGACACTGAAACCACTGATGGTGGTTTCTTCAGTGAAGACATGACGATGGTGAAGGGTTCAGATCGGTTGAACCGAACCTATGATATCACTCTGACATTCCGTGATATTCAAGGCGGTTTTATCATTGCTCTGTTATATATCTGGATTCGCTATATTGAGATGGTGGTGCGGGGCGATGTACAGGCTTATCCAGAAGATATTGCGGCACGACGGATCAACTATACCTGTTCGATCTATCGCTTTGTCTTGGATCCTTCCCGTCAATTCATTACCAAATGGTCGAAGGCGACAGGCTGTTTCCCGAAATCGATCCCGATTGGTAACACGTTTAATTTCGGGGATCGGGAGAATTTTATTCGCAGTGCTGCACAATATTCTGTGCCGTTCGTTGCGAATAAAGTAGAAATCATGGATCCGATCATCTTTCGCGATTTCAATACCATCTCGAAACGCTTTGCCCCGGATATTCTATCGGGCACACCAGCCACTATGGTGCCAGAACATAATTTTACCGGATTGCCTTATATCGATACCATTGGCGGATTCAATCGGTTGAATTTCTTAGCAACCAAACTCCAACTGGCAAATCCGCTTGATATCTCTTGGCAAGACATTAAAACGCAACTGCGGAATCTTGCCAATAATACGATGCCGTCTGTCAGTGACCAACAAGCACCGAATTTTCTGAATGACACCGTTTTTGTCTAAGAGGATTATCGCGCATGTTTGACGATCAATCACTACCCGCCGCGATCCTGAAAAATCCGGCTGCCGTTCAGAGCAAAGTACTGACGAATTTTGAAAATCTCCTCAACGGCACGATCACAGTGGCCGATCCAAACAATTCCTTCAATCTCCTGCTTGAAGCCAGTGCCTCAATCAACGCACAAACCGTGCGCTATATGGAGAGTCAATTCGAATCTCAGTATGTGGTACGAGCAACAACCTCAGCCCAACTCTATAACCACATGTCTGATTTTGATTTTCTGCAGTTGGTGGCATCACCCTCTGGTACCACGCTGAACCTAACCTTCGATAATGATTATCTCACTGCCAATGCTGTCTCTTATGATGACACCTTCAACCGTGTTGTCATTCCCATCGGCACGCAATTCTTTGTCGGCCCCTTGATCTTTGGTATCTACTATCCGATCAATATCAATATCAATAAAGTCAATAACAATATCAATGTGTTGTGGGATACCACTACACTCAGTCCGTTAGCAACACTGTCGACGAATATCGTACCGTTTGTCCAATTTAGTACCAGTGGGTTAAACCTCATCACGCTGACGATTCCCGTGGCACAATTCAATCTCACCACGGGTCTCTATCAGGTGGTTGCCCAACAAGGCTTTATCAAGAATATCGCCTATACCGATCAATTCTATGCGGCTCGGGTCTTCACCAATCTTCCCGTTGGTGGCACAACAGAATTAGCTATCACCCTGTCAGAGACCGTTTATGATCCAACGTCACCCACCGCCAAGATCAACATCCAAAATGATACCAATATTGTCACGGTTACCATTCCACAGATTTATTTCACCAATGGTCAGATCGGTAATCAAGTCACGGTCTATCTCTATACCACCAAAGGTGCTATCACACTGGATCTGACCAGTGTGGAATTGACCAAATGTAACGTGAGTTTTAATCTGACAGCACCCGGTGTCACAGCGTTTTCTTCGATTTTAGCAAATCCCGCAACGATCGCACTCACCCCGGCCGATACAGTTATCACCGGTGGTTCATCATCGTTGACCTTCACGCAATTGCGAAACCTGATCGTCAATGGCGGCCTTTATACCGGTGTGCCCATCACACCAGCGGAGTTGACCACGTTTGCTGCCAAACAAGGGTTTGCTCTGACCAAATATATTGATAATGTCACTGATCGTATTTATTATGCCAGTAACACGATCACCGGTGGACAAAATGGCTTTATTATGGTGACGATGGGCACCATCGCCTTACTCCCAGCAACGATTGCGCAAACGTCTAGT
>Ga0302306_10000437_pt1 | contig 27145 bp, 21 predicted proteins | sample III_Palsa_E3_1_FD_198761 | JGI IMG/M metagenome (GOLD analysis project Ga0302306, IMG submission 198761) | Peat permafrost microbial communities from Stordalen Mire near Abisko, Sweden - III_Palsa_E3_1 | ecosystem: Environmental > Terrestrial > Soil > Palsa > Peat permafrost | place: Sweden...
CAAGCGCGCCCGCAGGAGCCGCGACTTCACCGCCGGAATCGAGAGCCCCAGCGCCTCCGCCGTCTCTTCCGTCGATAATTCTTCGATGTCGCGCAGCTGGAAAACGATTCGGAAAGGTGGCTCGAGTTCCGCGATGGTCGTGTTCAAAATATCGCCCAGTTCGTTCTGCTCGTAGCGATCTTCGGGTGAAGGACCCCAGTCTTCCACCTCGCGCGGAATCGTGTCTTCGCCGGTGTCCACATCTTCATCCAGCGAAATCTGATTCGGCCGGCGCTTGCGCAGCTTCATCAGCGCCTGGTTCACCGCGATGCGCACCAGCCAGGTGTAAAACCGCGAGTTGCCTTGGAATTCATCCAGGTGCTGGTAGGACTTCAGGAACGCTTCCTGCATCACGTCTTCCGCATCTTCTTTGTTCTGCGTGATGTTCTGGGCCAGGCGGAAAATCTTGCGCTCGTAGCGCCCCACCAGCGTCTCAAACGCAGTGATGTCCCCGCCCTTCGCGGCGGCGACCAGCGATCCTTCGTCGTCCTTCACCACCGTAGACGGCAGTGGCGTACGCGGCTGCGGATTGACCTTAGATGAACTCATGAATGGGATTTGCACCTAAAAGGTTAGCACAACTTGCGCCCGAAATACTCAACCGCGCCGGGAGCTCATACTCGTCCGTCAAATGCAGTCATGATGCGAAAAATAACAACCGAACAGACCGCTATACCCAGCCAGTGCCAGCGAACGGCAAGCTGATCCAGAACACCAGGCGGAAATCTCCTGGCATCCTCCTTCGGGGCGCCAGCATGCCCGCGAATATAAATCGAGTCGCGACGATTACAGAAACCCACAGGTCCAGACACCTTGCGGATTACCCGAATGCTGGCAGATAATCGCGGAAGCGCACAGTACGCGCAACACCCCTGCAATCCATGACCGCTGAGCCCATCGCCGAAAAGCCGGAACTTCTCCACGTCAGGGTAGACGGTTGGGTCGGAAGTCTCACCGAATATTTTCCAGTCAGCTCGTAAAAGGACGGAATGCGCACACTGCCGGATTATCTTCGCAAGGGCATGAAAATGATTCTGATCGGCTCGAATCCGGGCGATCGCGCCGCTCGAGTCGGCCATTATTACGCCGGCCGCGGCAATCAATTTTGGCCCATTATGTATGAATCCGGAGTCATTCCCGAGCCTCTAAGTTATGAGGACGATCGCCGCATCCTGGAATTCGGCATTGGCATGACCGATCTGGTCAAACGTCCGACGCGCGCGCCGGAAGAAATCGAGCGCCAGGAATTCGCCGAAGGCCGCGTCCTATTGGCCCAAAAATTGGAGGAAATACGGCCCCGCGTCGTGGCCTTCAATGGGAAAATGGTCTACGAGAAGTTTACCGGCCGCACTTCCTGCAAGCTGGGCCTGCAGAAAGAAAAACTCTACGGGGCCAGCGTGTTTGTGCTGCCTTCCACCGCCGGGCTGAAAGGCGGCAGCGAGCTCGCCGTAAAAAAACGTTACTTCAAGAAACTTGGGCTGCTGTTGAAGAGTCTTAAAGATTAGGAGTATTCCATGGGCGCCACGCAACAACCGTCACCATCGCCAACATCGAAACCCGAAGCGGATAAGCTGGTGCTCTACGAGAAAAACGGCTCGATCGCTACCATTCGCCTCAACCGTCCGGACAAGCTGAATGCCTTGAGCCCGGCGATGGGCGATCAACTGGTGCACGCCGTTCTGGCCGCAGCCGAAGACCGGGAAGTCCACTGCGTGGTCATCACCGGCAATGGGCGCGCCTTCTGTGCCGGGGGTGATATCGAATTTCTGCGCGACGCGCGCAAACGAAAAGCCACCGCCGAACTGGAAAGGTTAGTCCTGTCGGGCAAGGAAGTCGCCCGCGCCATCGCCATTATGCCCAAGCTGATCCTCGCCGCCGTGAACGGTCCAGCCGCCGGTGGCGGCATGAATCTGGCGCTGGCCTGCGATCTGCGCATCTGTTCCGATCAGGCCAAATTCGCCGAATCGTTTTCGCAAATCGGACTGTTTCCGGATTACGGCGGAACTTATTTTTTACCCAGGATTGTCGGCCCCGCCCGCGCCGCCGAATTGTTTTACACCGCGCAGATGCTTTCGGCCGATGACGCCCTGAAACTCGGTATAGTCAGCCGCGTGATTTCACAGGACCAGTTCGAGGCTGAAACCAAAAAGCTGGCCGAGACGCTGGCGGGCGGTGCCGGTGTAGCGCAACGCGCCGTGAAACATCGCATGGTCAGCGAAGACCAGAAAGCACTCGAAGCCGCGCTCGACGAAGAAGTCCGCATGCAAAAATACGCCTTCGAATCCGAAGACTGCCTCGAGGGCCTGAACGCCTTCGCTGAAAAACGCAAACCGAATTTCAAGGGCCACTAGAAAACTCTATAGATGCGGAACATTGCGGCACTACGACCGAATCTGATCTGCAATATCCTGGCGAAGCTCATTTGACTCATCGCTCCGAAACTGACATCACCGCGCGTCCCTACACCTTCAGCGAACTTATGGTGGCGGCCGCCGCGCGCGAAATTCGCGATGGCGAAGTGGTCTTCGTTGGGATGCGCCTGCCCATGCTGGCCTTCCTCGTGGCGCGGCGAACCCATTCTCCCCGCGCCGTCGGACTTTTTGAAAACGGAATTATTCGCGAAACGCCCTCGACCCAGCTGCTCTACACCATGGGCGACCCACCGAATATTTTCGAAGCTACCCAATGCGGCCAAATGCTCGAGGTGATGAGCCTGCTCCAACAAGGCCGCGTCAACGTCGGCTTTCTCGGCGCGGCGGAAATCGATCGCTTCGGCAACCTGAACACCACCTGGGGCCACCGCAATAACGAAATGCAGCGCCTGCCCGGCTCCGGCGGCGCTTGCGACATCGCCGGTCTGGCGCGCCGCACGGTCGTACTGCTCGCTCACGATCGTGGACGCCTCGTCGACCGCGTCGGCCACATTACTTCGCCGGGCTTTGGCACCGGCGGAAACTGGCGGCGTTCGCACGGTCTCCCTCCCGCTTCCGGGCCTTCCACCGTGATTACCACACTCGGCGTACTGCGTTTTGGCCACGATGGCGAAGCGTTTTTGTCCTCGGTGCATCCGGGCGTCAGCGTCGAAGAAGTCCTCGCCAATACCGGATGGACGCTGCGCGTCGCTGACGAGCTGATCGAAACCAAACCGCCCACCGATGCCGAGCTTGACGTCATGCGCGAACTGGATCCCCATCATTTCTGGACCCGATAAGATGAGTGCCGAATCAAAACTAATGTCGATGCGCGACGCCATCGCGCAGCACGTGCCTTCCGGATCGATGGTGCTGATGGGCGCGCAGCTCGAGCAGATGATTCCGTTCGCCGCCGGGCACGAACTAATTCGTCAGGGCCGCCGCGACCTGACCCTGGTTGGCCCCATTTCCGATATTCTTTTCGATCAAATGATCGGCGCGGGATGCGTCTCGCGGGTGCTGGCCGCCTGGGTCGGCAATGTTTCGGCCGGTGTCGGCTATTGTTACCGGCGCGCCACCGAAGGCAATATTCCGCGTCGCCTAGAAGTCGTCGACTATTCGAATTTCACCATCGCGCTGGCGTTGCATGCGGGCGCCATGGGCGTTCCATTCATGCCCACCTACGCCACGCTGGGCAGCGACCTGCTGAAGAAAAACGGCAACCTGCGCGAGTTTGCTTCGCCGGTCAGCGAAGAGACTCTGGTCGCGGTGCGCGCGCTGCGTCCCGATGTCGCGATCCTGCACGTGCAGCGCGCCGACGCGCAGGGCAACGCCCATCTGTGGGGCAGCCTGGGCGTTGCGGTGGATGGCGCCCGCGCCTCGCGCAAAATAATTATCGTGGCCGAAGAAATCGTCGAGCCCGGTATCATTTCTTCCGACCCCAACCGCACGTTGGTGCCGGGGTTCCTCGTTTCCGCCGTGGTTCACGAACCGGGAGGCGCGCACCCGTCGCCGGTGCAGGGATACGCGGCCCGCGATCACGGCTTTTTCGAGGAATATCACGAACGCTCGCGCCGCATCGAAGATTTCGAGGACTGGCTGTCGCAATGGGTCTTGCACTTGCCCGATCGCCGTGAATATTGGAAACAACTCGGCCCAGCGCGAACCGACGCGCTGGCCGTAAAGCATCACGCTTTTTCCGCTCCCGCGGACTTTGGATACTGATGACCGACGACTTGATGGCCAACATTGAAATTACGCCCAGCGAGACCAAAGAACTCCTCGCACGGGAAAAAGAAGTGTTATTCCTCGATGTACGCGAGCAATGGGAATACGACACCTCGCATATTGATGGCTCGGTCTTGATTCCCATGCGCGAAATTCCCGGAAACCTGCAGCGCATCGAAAATTCCGACCAGATCGTGGTCTTCTGCCATCACGGAATGCGCAGCCTCGACGTCGCCGCCTGGCTTCGCACGCAAGGCGTCGAAGGCGCGCGCTCCATGGCCGGCGGCATCGACCGGTGGTCCACCGAAATCGATCCAAAAGTTCCGAGGTATTGAGGCGCGCGATGACTGCAACCAAGAAAAAATCAGCAGGGAAGTCGAGGAAATCGCCGGCCTCTTCTGCAGCGAAAAAGAATCGCCGCAGCGTGGAGTTTCTGCAAAAGCCGACCTGCACCAGCTGCCGAAACGCCCGCGCCTATATGGAAAAATGCGGCTTCGACCTGCGCCTCCGCGACATCGGCAAAGACCGCCTGCGCCCCGAAGAAATCGAAAATCTAATCGGCGATCGCGACTACCGCCAGTTCCTAAACACTCGCAACGAACTCTACCGCCGCAATAACATGAAAGAAAATCCACCGACGCGCGCCCAAGCCGTAAAAATGATTGCCGCCGAGCCCAACCTGATCCGCCGCCCCATCATCCTCGCCGGCAAAAAAATGATCCTGGGATTCGATCAAGAAAGCATCGACGAACTGTAAAATGCCCAATCACCGAGCCCTAAGCGACGACCACCTGTAGCGGCGCCTGCAGGCGGGCATCGGTGTAAAACAAACGCCGGGCTACTCCGGTCGCTACAGCGAAAAGACCACCGGGGTTTTTCAATCGCAACCATGGAAATCAAAACAATCGGAGTAATCGGCGCCGGACCAGCGGGTCGCGCCATCGCTTACCTCTCCGCGCTGGCAGGCTACCGAACCATCCTCGAAGCCGTCTCCCAAGAATTCCTCGACGATGGACTCACCTCCATCCGGCAGCTCTTGGATAACGGCGCGAAAAAAAGCTCCGCAACTCCGCAGCAGAAAATCCAAGCTTTAGCGAATCTCTCCACGTCCCGCTCCATCGAAGACGTTTGCCGCGAAGCCGACCTCCTGATCGAAGCCGCCCAGGAAGAAATGGAGGTAAAACTCGAAATCTTCACCCTCTTCGACAAATTCGCCAAACCCGCCGCGATCCTGGCCAGCAGTTCGCCCACAATCTCGATCGACGAACTCGCCGAAATAACTTTCCGCACCGAAAACTGCATCGGCCTGCGTTTCCGCGATCCGCTCACGGCTTCGGGTCAGTTGGAAATAATTCGGACGGCCGAAACTTCGGACGCTACGGTCGAGGCGTGCAGAGAAGTGGGGAAACGAATGGGTAGGGAACTGGTCGTCAGAGGGATCTAAACCCGCGCGTAGCTCTTAAATTCCGGGCGCGGGCTCGTGCTTTTTCAGCACCGGCTTGTTCGAATCTTCCGCGGGCGCGCTAGCCGCAGGAGCCGCCGGAGCGCCAGCTGCCGGCGCGGGAGCAGCACTCGCGCCGGTTGCCGCAGCCGGAGCAGCCTGCGAATCGTCGCCGTTATAAGCCTTCTGGATGTACCGCGCCACTTCCTGCTGCGCACCGGCCGTGTCGTCGCCCAAATGCTGCGCCAGGCTGTACTCGTTGATGGCCCGTTCACGTTGGCCCAGCAAATCGTAAATTTTCCCGATGTAAATGTGGCTCCAGACTTCGGTCCACTTGGGATCCAGGTCGCCGCCCAACGCCGCGCGAAACGCATTTGCCGCGGCCTGATAATTCTTCTGGTAGAACATCGCCTCCGCCAGGCGGAAATGCGCCAGCGAATTGCTCGGCTGGGTGTCCAACGCCTTCTGATATTCCTGGATCGCCTCGTAATATTTGCCTTGCTCCGCGAATCCTTCTCCGCGCGCAATCAGCGCATGCACCCGCAACCGCGGGCTCGATTTCAACAAATTATTATTGGGGTCGATGATCACGCCATTCGGCTTCGGCCGCCCGAACGTTTCCACTTCGAACGATTGCGTCGTCCCTGTAATCAGAATTTTCTTCGTTTCCGGATTTCCTTCCGTATCGATTCGAATTTCCACCGGCATCCGGAACGTATCGAGGTCCTGGTGAATTTTGCCCACCACCTTGAAGCCCTTCCGCGTGCGATACACGATGTATTCAAGCTTGAACTCCGGAACCCCGGTCGAATTCAGCCATTGGGAGAAAAACGAAACCAGATTCACCGGCGGCTGTCCCTTCACCGGCGGCGGAATCTTGGTCATCGCCATCCGCTCGAAATCGTTCAAACTCGCGTTCTTGCCTTCGTATTTCTTGTAGAACTCGCGCATCAGCGAATTGAACGCATCGTCGCCGAGCTGCGTGCGCAGCATGTGAAAAACGAGCGCGCCCTTATCCGCCACGATCGATCGGTATTCATTGGAAAAAGTCTCGAGCCGCGCGGCCTGCGAGATCGGCGCCGTATCCTCGTACATCAACGCGCCCACGGCGAAATCTTCGAGCGCCTTGTGCAAACCCGCCGCGCCATCGGCCTGCTCGGCGTACATCGCCTCCGCGTAACGCGACAAACCGTCGGTCAGCCAGGTGTCCGACGCACTCGAGGGCAGCACGCGATCGCCCCACCATTGCTCCGCGGCCAATTGCGACAGCAGCCGTTCGTTTACTCTCTGGGTCCACTGCCGCGCGCTGATCAGCATTAATCCCGGCGCCGCATAACCAGGCACCGTCCCATCCGGAAGCTGGGCAATCGTCAGGGGATCGTACTCCTTCAGATTCAGCGGCCCGAAAGCCTCCGAAAAATAACTGACGATGTGCGAAAGGGAAGTCGCGTAGGAGTTCGCCGTATTGGCCTGCACCGGAGGAGTGAATACCGAAACATTAAATCCTTCCACTTGTTGCGGCGAAAGCTGCAGTGCGCCGGCCACAAAACTGCCCACCGGCGCCGGATGGTCACAATGAAAAACGTACGTCGCCTGCCCCGGCGCTCCCTTCCCGATTCCCGGAGCCATGGTCGGCGGATCGGCCTTGCCCGTACCCACCACCGCAAAACTATCCGGCGCCGTAATCTTGAACGTCCCGGTGTAGCGGTTGGTCGGATAATTGGTCAGCGGAAACCAGCGCGCCGGCAACAGCAGATACGCCGAAGTCTTATCCACCGACGCGAATCGCACGCCTTTCGTGGGGCTGTCGTCTTCGCTCGAAATCGGCCCAGTATAATTGAACACCAGGGAAACGGTTTTGCCCGGCGCCACTGCTTCCGGCAAGCCAATGGTCAGCCGCGTCGGCAGGGTCGTGTCCCGCTCGAATTCCAACGTTTTTCCGCCCGGCACGTTCACCGAATTGATCTTCAAATCCTGGTGCAACTCCACCACCACCGTCCGCGATACTTGCTGGGCCACAAACTCCACTTTGGCCAGGCCCGAGATGGTCTGATCGTCAGGATGCAGCAACACCTCCACTTCGTAATTGGTCGCGCGGAAGGGAAATCCTTGGGACGGCGCCTGGGCCGGCAGGCTCGCCGGAACGAGCAGCGCGAGAAAAAAGGCCGCGTTCAGCGCGGCGAACACGCTAGCTCTCCTGCGGCCTGGGTCCGGGATAAATTTGAACAAGGGAAAATACCTCACTGGCGCAGCGGGCGGCTCTACTACCTCAGATACAGAAAAGCCGCGGACAGTTGCCCCACAAAAAGGTTACAACATCCCCGCGAAAATGTCCGCTGCGCGCTCGATCGCGCCGCCCGGTCCCAGCTTGGCCCGCACTTCGGCCAGGCCCGCCTTCACTTCATCGCAGGCCGCGTCGGAGTCCAGGATCCGCCGGACTTCTTTCTCTACGGCCGCCGGCGTGAATTTATCCTGAATCAATTCCGGCACGACCAGCCGGCCTCCGATCAGATTCACCATGCCGATGAACGGCGTCCGGATCATCCGCCGCAAAATTGCCGCGGTGACCCGCGCCACGTGATAGACCACTACCATGGGCGTTCCGAGCAGGGCCGCTTCAATCGTCGCTGTTCCGCTGGCCACGATCGCGCAGTCGGCCGCGGCCAGCGCGTTGTAGGTCTCGCCTTCGACCCTGGTGATTTTCACCTTGGGCAGAGCATATTGCAGCAATAATTCCGGCGTCAGGCCGTGCGCCGTCGCATGCACGAACTGCACATTGCCCGGCTGGGCTAGCCGCTCGCATGCGGCCATGATCCGCCCATAGTTCTGCGCGATTTCGCTGGGCCGGCTTCCAGGCAGAATAGTCACGATGGGTAGCGAAGCATCCAAACCATGTCGCGCAGCGAATTCCTCTCGTGACATCGTGGGACGAACCGTATCCACCAGTGGATGGCCGACGAAATCCACCGGCACGCCGGCGTCCCGGTAAATCTGTTCCTCGAACGGAAAAATCACCACCATCCGATTCACCAGCCGTTTCACCACTCGAATGCGCCGCGGCCGCCACGCCCAAATTTGCGGGCCGATGAAATATCCAACCGGCACGCCAATCTGTTTCATTCGACGCGCCACGCCCAGGTGCGTGCCCGGCGAATCCACCAGCAGCGCCAGCTGCGCGCACCGCGCTTTGGCGGCGCGCTTCAGCCGGTTCTGCACGCCGATCACGGTGGGAATTTTGTGTAGAACTTCGGTGATGCCCACCACCGCAACTTCATGGTAATCCGCGACCAGCTCCACGCCCGCAGCGCTCATACGCGGCCCACCCATCCCGAAAATGTGCCGCTTCGTGCGGGCTTGCAGTTCCGTGGCGAGCCGCGCGGCGTACATATCGCTCGACGCTTCGCCGGCCGAAAGTAGGATCGGACGCTCACTCATGCGTCGCCATGATCTTCGAGGCTCGCCAAATACCAAAGGGAATTTCTTCGGAGGTAAGGTTCGGAAGGAAGTGAGGGACCGGGCGTTTTTCGCGCCGGCCTCTCAATCATTCGCGGACATCGGTTGCGAAAACCCGCTCGGTGCCGCGCCCGGCAGCGCAGCCGCAAATTCCTGCTCTTTGTACTGCAGCTGATAGAGCCGGTAATAAATTCCGCGCAGTGCGAGCAGTTCCTGGTGCGAGCCTTGCTCCCGCAGGCGGCCTTTATGGAATACCAGGATCTGGTGCGCGTGCTGAATCGTGCTCAGCCGGTGCGCGATCACTACCGCCGTGCGGCCTTTGAGCAGCCGGTCCAGCGCTTCGCGAATCATCAATTCGGTCTTGGTGTCGACGCTCGACGTTGCTTCGTCCAAGATCAAGAATGTCGGATCGTGCGCCAGGGCCCGCGCAAAACTCACCAGTTGCCGCTGGCCCACCGAAAGGGTCGACCCGCGTTCGGTAACCGGAGTGTCCACGCCCAGCGGCTGCGACGCCACGTAGGGTCCGAGTCCGACTTCGCGCAAAGCCTCTTCGGTATCCGCGCGGTCGATGGTCGGGGTGCCCAGCTTGACGTTCGATTCCAGCGTGCCGGTAAAAAGAAATGGATCCTGCAGCACGATCCCGAAAAGTCGCCGCAAATCATGCATCTCGAGTTGGCGGATATCGATGCCATCCAGCAGAATTTCGCCGCGCTGAATATCGTAAAAACGCAGCAACAGCTGAATGATCGTCGTCTTTCCCGCGCCGGTATGCCCCACGATCGCCAACGTCTGCCCCGGCTCTACGCGAAATGATACATCGCGCAAAATCCAGTCTTTCTCTTCGGGCGTCGAGCCGCCGTGATAGGCAAACCAGACCTTGCGGAATTCGATCTCGCCTCGCGGCGTCTCGATGGTGCGCACCTGCGCCGGAGATGTGATCGTCACCGGCTCATCCAGCAGGCGGAAAATTCTTTCCGACGCCGCCATGGCACTCTGCAAAATATTGAATTTCTCGCTCAAATCCTGAATCGGACGAAAGAACCGCTGCGCGTAGATCATGAAAGATATCAACACGCCAATTTTTAGCGAGCCGGAGATGATGCGCGTGCCACCAACCCAGGAAAGCAACGCAATCCCGGACATGCTCAGGAATTCAACTCCTGGATAGAAAAACGAAAATGCGTCGATCGCATCCTTGTACGCGATCATGTGCGTCCGATTCAGCTCTTCGAATCGCTTCCGCGATTTCTTTTCACGATTGAAAAGCTGCACGATCGCCATGCCGCTGACATGTTCCTGCAGATACGCGTTAATCGCCGCGATCGCCGTACGAATTCGCCGGTTGGCGTCCCGCACCTTGTTACGAAAAATGTAGGTCAGCAAGACCATGAAGGGCAGCGGTGAAAGCGTGGCGAAAGCCAGGGGGCGGTTCCACTTGATCAGCACGATCGCCAGGGTGATCAGCAGGAAAAAGTCGTTCAGCATTGCTACCACGCCCGATGCGAATAGATCGTTCAAGGCGTCGACGTCGGTAGTCGACCGCGTCACCAGCCGGCCGATCGGAGTGCGATCGAAGAAACTCATCGGCAACCGCTGCAAGTGCGAGAAAATCTCCCGGCGCAGGTCGTACATCGTTTTCTGGCCGACCCACTGCATAATGCGCACCTGCACGTATTGCAGACCAAAACTGGCCAGAATGGATCCCGCATAGGCCAGCGCCACCCACACCAGGCCAGCTATGGCCAGCTTCCGCGTAATTTCTCCGCCAAATCCGGGAACGATGTATTTATCGATTCCTACGTGAAACAGAAACGGTCCCAGAACTTCCAGCGCGGTAATTCCCAGCGTGAACGACAGCGCCGCCACCACCTGCAGCCGGTAAGGGCGCAGATATTGCATCAGCCGGTGCGTCAGCTGCGAGTCGTACAGCTTGCCGAGTTTCTCTTCTTCGCGGAAATCGCTCATTCGCGGGCCAGCTCTTCTTCCAGCATTTGTTTCTGATTCAAATCCGCGTAATACCCGCCCTGCGCCAGCAGTTCATCGTGCGTGCCGCGCTCGATGATCCGCCCTTCGCGCAGCACAATGATCTGGTCCGCGTTTTTCACCGTGGAAACGCGATGCGAAATCAATATCGACGTGCGCTGGCTCATCACGTCCCGCAGCCGGCGCAGGATGCGCTCTTCGGTGTCGGTATCGACGCTCGAAAGCGCGTCGTCCAGTATCAGGATCTTCGGTTGCCGCAAAATCGCCCGCGCGATCGAGGTGCGCTGTTTCTGCCCGCCGGAAAGCGTGATTCCGCGCTCGCCCACCATGGTTTCGTATTGGTGTGGAAAACTCTGAATCTCGCCCGACAGGCTGGCAATTTCCGCCGCCTCCAGAACGCCTTCCTCGACTGTATCGGTCACTCCGAAAGCGATGTTTTCGCGCAACGTATCGCTGAATAGGAATGTATCCTGCGGAACGAATCCAATCGCTTCTCTCAACTCCGCCAGCGGATATTCCCGAATCGAGCGGCCATCCAAATACAAAGTTCCGGCCGGCGCTTCCCACAACCGCGCAATCAACGCCGCTAAAGTCGACTTGCCGCTTCCCGTCGGACCCACTACCGCCAGCGTCGAACCCGCCGGAACCAGCAGGTTGATGTCGTGCAGCACCGGCCCGCCCCGCGAGCCCTCTGCATTCCCTGAAGACGTCGGGTAAGTAAAGGTCAGGTCACGAAATTCAATTTCTCCCTGAATTCTCGATGCATCGCCCGCCGTCAGCTTTGCCGGCGCATTGGTGTGTCGCGCGGGCGCCGCATCCGCACCACGGCCCAAACCGTCACGAATCCCGGCCTGCGAATTCAAAACGTAGTTCAGCCGGCCCATCGACGCCGCACCGCGCTGGAAAATATTGGTCACCCATCCCAGCGCGATCATCGGAAACACCAGCTGGCCCAGGAACCAATAGAATGCCCACATGGTCCCGACCGTGAAGCGATGATCGATCACGTCCGTGCCGCCCTTGCCCAGCAAAATGACGAAAGTAACTCCAATCAGCGCGGTCAAAAACGGGAAGAACAAACTCCAGGTCGCGATCAGCTTGATGTTCTGGTCCACATAATCGCGGTTGGCTTTGTCGAAGGCCTCAATTTCCGGCTGTTCCTGCGCATACGCGCGAATCACCCGCACGCCGGTCAGATTCTCCTGGGCCCGCGTCGAAAGCGCGCCCAGCGCGGCCTGGATCTGCTCCGACAGCCGGTGAATCGTTTCGCCGAAATAGCGCACCGCGAAAGCCACCACCGGAACCGGCAACAAGACCCACAAAGTGAGGCTCGGCGACAGCCGGAACATGAAAAAGATGGCGACCATCATGGTCACGATGGTGGTCGCGCTGTACATGATCCCCGGGCCCAGCACCATGCGCACGGCGTTCAGATCGTTCGTCGCCCGCGACATCAAATCGCCAGTGCGGTTCCGCACGTAAAATTCCGGGTCCATCGCCAGAAAGCGGTCGAACAGGTCGTTCCTTAAATCGAATTCGATCTCGCGCGACACCCCAATCAGAATCCAGCGCGACCAGAAGGAGAAAAATCCTTTTACCGCCATGATCGCGATCAGGATGATGCAATATTTCCCCAGCGCCGTCCGGCTCAGCGGTGCATAAAACGAAAAAAGCGGCGCCAGCACAGCCCGCGCCGATCCCTGCAAGGTCGCGAGCGTCTGTGGCGAGCCGGTCAGGCAATCGGTAATCGCTCCAATCACCAGCTGGGGCAGCGCGCCCACCAGACCCGTCAAGGTGTTCGTAAACAAGCCCAGCGCGGTCATCGCCTTGTAGCGCCTTACGTACGGAATCAGCGCCTTGAGCTGGTCCCAGCCCGAAGGCTTCTTCACCTTCACGGCGGACGCGGCTGCGGCAGGTTGGGCGATGGCGCTCATAGACGGACTTGCGACTCCGGTGTTTCCAGTGCGGGCAATTCCCCCAGAAAATTTTCGAACGTGCGATCCATCGATTGATACCGCTTCGCTTTCGCGTTCCAGCGAACTTCCACCGGCACCGCGTACCCGCCTTTCGGCGCCTGCAGCGGCGTGAAGTACAGCAATAAGCCCTTATCCGGATCCTGCTCGGCCTGCATCCGCCAGCCGTTCACCGGCGCCAGCGGCGTCCCGCCCAAAAATCCCTTGGGATTTTCCAGATGCTCGTCGCACCGCAAAATTTCTTTCCACGAATTGCCGTTTTTTTCCAAAACCACGGCGCGGGTGATCACGTTCCCGCGCGGCACGCCCGGAGGCAGCGCCTTAATCTTGTTCACCGCCAGGATCTGCTGCGCGCCGCTCTTCGACAGGTCGCCAAACAGCAGTACGTCCGTCTCCGCGCCCAGTGATTTTTCCGCCGCCTTCTGCATCTCGTCCGGCACCGCCGGGGCTGTAGGTGCCGTCGAGCTGGAAGCCGGAGCGGCTGCGCCGTCCGGTTTGGCCGGCGAAGTTGAGGACGACGATGAGGCGGGCACTTTTTCGCCGCACGCCGCAATACCAAAAGCTAAGATGGCCACTACGCTAAGCCCGAAGATTTTTTTCATGAAGTCCGATTCTATCGCGTCACTACCCCTCACGGAAGCACTCTGCATCAGGCCGCCGTCGCACTGCGCGCGCTAATGCGCAGCCAGAATCTCTTCCAGCCGCGCCTCGAAATTCTCCTCGCCTTCCGACCACAACCGCAGCTTGGCTACCGGCAGCGCGTCTTCCATCTTGCGCACCCACGCGAACAGGCTCTTGATGTTGTCCCGGGTCTTTTCCTGATACATCTGTAGATTCGCTGGTTTGGCCATGGATTCCAGAAAGTGCGCCTCTTCCGGGCTTTCCGGCCGCCGAGCGATCTGCCGGATGCCCAGCAATCCGCCATGGCCGGTAAAAAGGTGTTCGAAACCGAAATTCACCTCGAAGTGGCCATCTTCTTTCCAGATTCCCTCGGCGTACAGTTCTCCATTGCAGACCAGTTCAATCGGTTGCGGCAATTGCTGCCATTTCGCGGGCTCGCCCTCATACACCCACAAATCCCAGTTGGCCCGCACCGCATACCGGCTATCGCTATTCAAATGATCCTTCGACAACTGCACGATGCTCGCCGCGTCCAAAGGCATCGCCCGCAAATCCTGTTCCAACACCGGCGATTCTCCGGGTTCCAAGGCCTGAATCTCCAGGTACGTAAACCCCGGCCGCTTGGGCGAATAGGGCACCGTCGACAAAAACTTGCCAAACTCCTCCAGCATCGATTCTTCGGGAAATTCCTTCAGCCAAATATTCAAATAAGACTGATTTGCCATCCGCCAATTATACCGGGTTGTCGAACCCACCGAAATCGCGCTGTAAACTGCGCGCAGGGTTCCACCATTAACAACGGTTTCATCCCGCTCAGCGTTACGGCAAACCCCCTTTAGACGCAAAATAAAAAACACTGTCATCCCCGAAGCGAAGCGAGGGATCGGCTGTTTACGCGCGACATGCGAGAACGATCATCCCGCACCGCCTGAGGAAGAGGAATTGTTGTAGCTATGGCCGCTGAGCGGAGACTTTCGAATCGCCAACTAGAGGGAACCGCTACTTTTTGTGCAACGTGGGAGGCAAATCGTCGTCCGCATCGTCCGCGCTCATATCGTCTGAAATCCCCAACAAGCGCGATTTCAAAGTGTCGCCCATGCCCGCCAAAACCTCCGAGCACGTATCCCGCAGCCGCTTTTCCGCCGCCTTGGCGATCGTATCCAAAACCGTCTGCGAATGTTGCCCCAAGGTCGTCGCCGACGCCAGCAGCCACGAATTCGAAGCATTCTCCAGCCGCACCTTGTACGCTTCGATCGATTCGTCCGTCGATTTTTTCAGCCGCTCCATCCATTCTTTCTTTTCCGCTTCGCGCTTCGCGTCCCACTGTTCCATCATCGGAATCAGCTGCGATTGCAAATGCACGCTGGCCTGCTCCACGCTCTCCATCATCCGCGTGTCGATGTGCTTCTGGAATTCGGTGAGCGACCCTTCGCGGTTGAATTCCATATCCGACCGCGCCTTCTCCAGCGCCTCCCGCGACGCGCGTTCGAACCGCTGCAAGGATTCGGCCGTAACCCGGTGCACCTGATCGCTGAAACTCGCCGCAACCATCTGCGCGTTTTCGGTCATCTTGTCGCGCTCGCGGTTAGAAATTTCCTTGGCCGCGTCGTCGATCTGCGCGCTGCTGTGCTCCACGTAGGTCCGGCCGTAATGGTCCAGCTCCGCCGCCAGCAGACTCGAAACCTCCGCCGCGCGATCGCGCAACGCCGTGCTCGATTGCTCCACCACCTTCTCGAGCGATGACTGCATGGTGGTCTGCGCTTTTTTCTGATACCAGTCCGAAGCCTTCAGCAGGGCGTCGTACGTCGCATGCTGCGTTTCGGTGGCCCGCTGTTGGAATTCCTCTTCAATTTTCGCTACCGTCGCTCGGCTCGCTTGCTCCATCTCGCCCGGGACCTTGGCCGCTTCGGTACGCAACCGCGCTAGCGTATCCTGCACCACCTGTTCGGAAGTCTGCTGGGCGCTCTCGCGAATCGTGTCCTGCAGCTGGTCGGTGCGGTCGGTCGCGACCTTGATTTGTTCCAGCACTTCGTTTTGCAGTTGCGCCACCGACATCGACGTCTGCTCGATCTGCTCGCGCACCCGCCTCTGCATCTGCTCCACTTGTTCCGACGCGTCCGCAATTCGGCCCTGCACACTCTGCTGCACGTTCGCCAGCTGGTCCGTGGCCTGTTGGATTTGCTCGTGAATGTGTGATTGCGTGCGTCCGGCCTGCTGCTCCGCAAACCGCAAATCGGCGATCGCGCGCTGCACGCTGTCCAACTGCGGAGTCAGTTTTTCTTCCAGCTCGATCGAAACCCGCTGCAAAACCTTCTGCGTCGATTGCTCCAGCGCCGGCTCGATCAGTTGAGCACGCTCGGCGATAACCTGATCCGCCACGCGTCCCAGTGCTTCTTTCTGGTTCGCGACCAGCTGATCCAGATCGCTGCGCGTTTGCGCCAGCAGCGATTGCGATGCTTCCCGCAACTGCGCCTTCGAATCTTCCGCGCGAATCCGTTCCTGCTGCAAGCCAGAGCCCAGCGATTCGATCGTCGCTGCTGCCCCATTGATGACTTCGTCGAGGGAAGACCGCAACATCTGCGCTTTCGACGCAGCATCCTGTTCGGCGCGACTCAGCACCGACCGCGAAGTTTCTTCCAGCGAGTCGCGCAGGGCCTGCACGCGATTCCGAGCATCCTGCTCCGCGCGCGTTACCGACTCCTGCGTCACGTCGCGCAGTTGCGCGCCCAGCCTCTGCGAAGCTCCGGTCAGTGCGGCATCAAATTCCGAAGAAAAGCGCTCGATAACCGCGGTCGCGTCGGCGTTGGCCTGTTCGATGGTCCGGCCGCGCACGGTCTGCGCCGCTTCTTCTAGACTCTTCTGCCACTGATCCAAATGATTCTGCGCCGCCTCGGGCGACGAAAGGATTTCCAGTGAGGGCGTCGACGCCGCACGTTCGCGCAACGCGCGCTCCACCGCTTCTTCCACCGAGACTTTCAAATTCTGCGCAGCCATTTGCTGCGCGGCTTGATGCGCCGCCTGCTGCGTGGCATGGTCCACGGCGTTGCTCACCGCCGAATTCACCGCGTGCCGCACCTTCTCGTCCAATTGCGAAGCCGACGCATCCGTCGACCTTCGCGCCTCATCCACCAGCGCCGACGTGCGCTCGGTGGCTTGCTGCACCACCCGCTGCAACGCCGAATCCGAAACCCGTTGCATCGACGCCTGAATCGCTTTTTCAACCGCGTCGTTGAGCTGCGCGTCTAACTGCCGCCGCGCCACTGAAACATGCTCGTTCAGCGCGGCTTCCGCTCCAGACCGAATCGTTTTGTCGAGTTGTTCCTTTGCCTGGGCCACCAGATGCGACATCTGCTTGGCCATCACGATCTGTGAATCGCTCACCGACGGAGTCGGACCCGATGGCGGCGGTGTTGGCGGCACAACATGAATTTTATTGTTGGCCGGTGGCGCGAGGTGAGCCGGCGGCGCGGACGGCGCAACCGACGAAGGTGGTGGAGGCACACTGCTGGCAAATGGCGGAGGTGGAATCGAAGCCCGCGGCGGCGCAGGAATCACCGGCGCTGGCGTCGAAGCTACCGAAGGCGGCGCTGCAGTCGGGGTCGAAGTCGCCGGCGTGGTCGCAGGCGCGCCTGGCGCGCTACTCGGCACGCTCGCCGAAACATTTTTGGATTCCACTCGAACTTCTGGTGACGCCGGCGGCATCGGAGGTGGCGGCATCGGCGGCAAAGGTTGCGGCGATACCGAAGCCTCGGTTTTGTGCGACCCGGCCACTTCCAAGGGAAGCGCCGCGTCCCCCGCGTAATCGAGCGGCACCGCGCCGTCCGCCCAATCTTCCGGCGGAAACGCGATGCCCCAAGCATTTCCGGGCACTTCAAATTCCAGGCCAATCTGAAAAAGTTCGCGAACCGTCCGCGGCCGCTGCACCCAAACCACGCGCCCTTCCGTGCTCTTCGGCTTGCTGCCGGGTTCCGGCTGCGGAATATCCAGCTTCACGATCGAATTTTTGGGGACGTAGTGCTTCGACTGGTATTTGCAGCCATGGCAATTCACCATGACGGTCGTCGTCCGTTCTTTAAACGGCTGCCCGAGCGCATCCGTACCCGATACCGTGATCGGGATCGCCTGCACGATGCGCGTGCTGCGGCGCTTCTGCGTGCCAGGTTCGTTGGATGGCAGTGACTCGGTCACTATTTCCCCCGGAGAGTCGACTTCTAAGGGTAGCATCCCCGCGCTACCTTGGCCGATAGGCAAGTGCCGATGTGCGAAAGGGTTACTTGGGACCAACGGACAGTTGAGCCGCCACCCGCCACTAGTCCGCACGATTCGAACAACCGCCGCCTGTAGCGACCGACCGGCTTTGGTCGGGCAGCCTTTGCTTTATGCAGATGCGCCATCCTCGCCCAGTCCAAACCCACTAACATTTCTGCGATATTTCTCCACCTGATTCGATAAGATAGCTTTGTAGGATGTTTCGCTTTTATTGACCCTGGGTAAATCCTTTTTCGATGCGCAAATGGCTCGCCGTTGTCGCTGTACTCATAGTCCTGTTGATCATCGCGCTCGTTGCTGCTGGGCCCTTCATCAAGTCTCAAATTCGCTCGCGCACCGAAGCCTATCTCCGCGCCCGCTTTCAGAGCGACGTGCAATTCACCAGTTTCGACATCGATTTGTATCCGCGCCCGCGAGTCATCATCAACGGCCTATTCCTGAGGCTGAAAGGCCGCACCGACGTCCCGCCCCTGATCCAAATCCAGCGCGTCAGCTTCACGGCCAGCGTGCCGGACGTCCTGCGCCAACGCTACACCATTGAAAGTGTGCAGCTCGACGGCCTGCAGATTCACATCCCGCCCAAAGACAGCGGCGCTCGCCCCAGAATTGGGGGCACCGACGTCGACCTCGCCAAAAAATATCCCGTTCTTATTAAAGAAATTCGCGCGACCAACGGCCTGATCTCGATTCTCCGCGACGATCCCAAGAAGCCGTCTCGCGATTTTCCGATCCAGAGCGTTCTGGTCGAAAATTTCAGCTTCGATAACGCCGCCACCTTCCACGCCCAACTGACCAATCCAGTCCCCAAAGGGGAAATCGATTGCACCGGCACATTTGGGCCCTGGGTTCCGGACGAACCCCGCCACACTCCCGTCGACGCGAAATTTACCTTCAACAACGCTGACATGGGCACCATCAAGGGGCTGGAAGGTACTCTGCAATCATCCGGCAAATTCAGCGGCCCGCTCGACTTTCTCAACGTCGCCGGCACCACCGAAACGCCCAACTTTATGCTGCGGATCAGCGGCCACGCGGTAAATCTCCATACCGACTACACCGCAATCGTCGACGGCACTAACGGCAACGTCATCCTCAAGCCCGTCATCGCCCACTTCCTGGGCACCACTCTGATCGTAAATGGGGAAGTTGCCGATTTGACTCCCGAAAAAGGTCGCACCATTGCCTTGAATGTGGTCTCCGCCACCGCGCGCATCGAAGATTTGCTGTATCTCACCGTGAAATACGACAAACCCATCATGAATGGCAGCACCACCATCACCGCCAAGCTCGAAATCGGGGAAGGGGAACGCGACATCATGCAGCGCATGACCATCGACGGCCAGTTCGGCGTGGCCAACGCCCACTTCACCAGCCCAAGCGTGCAGGAAAAAATCGATTCGTTCAGCCGCCGCGGCCAGGGCCGCCCCGAAGACGCCGACATCGAAAATGTCGTATCCGGCCTCGCCGGAAATTTCCGCATGGCCAACGGCTCGATCGATTTTTCCAGCCTCAGCTTCAAAGTCACCGGTGCCAGCGTGGCGCTGAGCGGCACCTACGCGCTCGACGCTGGCCAAATCGATTTTCACGGTAAGCTCTTTCTCGACGCCAAACTCTCCCAAACCACCACCGGAACAAAATCCTTCCTGCTCAAAGCCGTCGACCCTTTCTTCAAGGGTAAACACGGTGGCTCCGAGCTCCCCATAAAAATCACCGGAACCAAAGATCATCCCGCCTATGGTCTGGATTTACATCACAACGATAATCCAAAGAAAACCGACTGAAGAAATTCACTGCAGCTCAACGGCACCACAAATCCCTTTTTGACTCGGGTCTTTAGCCGTTGTCATCCCGATAGAGCTGCTACCGCCTTTGCAGCGGCACGAGGGACCTCTCCGATGCCAACCTCGTCCAGCTTCAGCGAACCGCCACTTACAAATCCCGCCTTCCCTCCATCGCCTTGCTCATCGTCACTTCATCCGCATATTCCAAATCCGACCCCACCGGAATCCCCATCGCAATCCGGGTCACATGCACGCCCAGCGGCTTGATCAACTTTGACAAATACACCGCCGTCGCCTCGCCCTCCGCGGTCGGATTCGTCGCCACGATAATTTCTTCCACCGCGCCGCCCTTTAATCGCTCGATCAGACTCTTAATCCGCAATTGATCCGGCCCAATCCCTTGCAGCGGCGAAAGCGCCCCGCCCAGCACGTGATACAGCCCGTCGAACTGCCGCGTCTTTTCCACCGCCTGAATGTTGGTCGCTTCTTCCACGACGCAAATAATTTTCGTATTCCGCGAAACGCTGGCGCAGAAAATGCACGGGTCCGTATCCGTAATGTTGTTGCAGATCGTACACTCCCGCACTTTTTCCTTGGCGTCCCGGATCGCGTCCGACAGCGCGAAAGCCTGCTCCGGATCCACCCGAAGCAAATAGAACGCCAGCCGCTGCGCGGTTTTCTGGCCAATTCCCGGCAAACGCTTCAATTCATCAATGAGCTTGGTAACTGAAGGGGCAAAATCGGGCATGGAACTCCAGTAACTGAAAATCCTGCGAGGGAATCTGGATCAACCAAGTTGAAACGGATCAAACAACTTTGAATTACGCTGAAGCCTAAAACAGTCCGGGAATCTTCAACCCCGCCACGCCCGGCATACCGCCCGACAATTCTTTTACCTGTTTCGAAAGTTCTTCGTCCACCCGGCGCGTGGCTTCATTCACTGCGCCCTGAATCAAATCCTGCAGCATTTCCTGGTCTTTGCCCTTGAACACTTCGGGCTCGATGCGCACTTCGGTCAGCTGCTTCTGCCCGTTCATCTTCACCGTGACCATACCGCCGCCCGCCGAGGCTTCCACCGACACTTCCTCGATCTGCTTCTCCAGTTTTTCCTGGACTTGACGGAACTGCGACAGCATTTGTTGTAGCGCTTTTACTTCCATGGTTTACTCACCGCCCGGGCGCTTGACGTTTGAAATCTGGCCGCCAAATTTTTCAAGCATGGCCCTAACGATCGGATCCTGTTCGAATCGCGCCCGCAATTCCGAACTGTTTCCGGAACTCTTTTGCGCTGGCACGCCCCGACTGGAATCCAGTTTAACACATACCCGTAGCTGCTGGCCCAGCACTTGGTTCAACGCCGTGCGCAATCGTTCCATCGGCTCTTTCGATTGGAGCATTTCCGAAAGCGAACGGTTGTCCGGATGAAAAAATAATCGTAGCTCGCCGTTTTCCACTTCCCAGATGGTCACCGCGTCGAGCATCGACAACAAAAACTTGTTCGCGGTCAGCAGCGATCGAATCTGTTCGATCCGCGCCGCGTCCAGAACTTTCGACGAATCGGCGGCAACCGGCGCAATCGCAGCGGCCGGGGCTGCGACCGAAACCGTGGCCATCGAATTAAGTTCGGGCCGCGCACTCTCGGGCGCCTCAACGGGAACCACCATCGTGGCCGCAGAGGGAACTGACGACCGCGGCTCGATCACCAACTTCGGCAGAGCGCTGCTGGAAGAGTTCGATAATTTTGGCGGCATTTGAAATGCTGGAACCGGCGCCATTTTCGCGGCCGCGCCCGACGAACCAACCGCATGCGTTGTTGCCGGCGCTGGTGCCAGGCCGCCAGCACTTGCTCCCAAAGTCTGCTTCGCAAAACCTCCGCTTGAAGGAGCGCCCGATGGTTTCGATCCCGAACCGCCCTCGCGCAATTCCGCCAACACTTCTTCGAGCGGCGCCAAGCGCTTGGCGTTCACCAGCTTCAGCAATCCAAGCTCGAGATGCAGCCGCGTATCCGGCGCCCGCCGCAGCTCCGCATCCGTCGCCATCAGCGCATTGAAAAATCGCGTCAAATCTTCTTCGGTAAATCGTGCGGCCTGCTCCGCGATCCGCGCCAGCTGGTCCTTCGGCGCTTGCACCAGGTCGGACTCGGCTCCGCACACCCGCGCCACCAGCAAATTCCGGAAGTGCCGGATCGCTTCGCGGCAGAAATGCTGCAGGTTCTGCCCATCATTAATTAGGCGGTGTACCAAACTCAGCGCGCGTTCCGCCGACTCCTGAGAAATCGCCTCGACCAGATCGTCGAGAATGCTTTCCGCCACCACGCCCAGCAGTTCGCGCACTTGCACGTCGGTAATGGCGTCGCCGCAATACGAAATGGCCTGTTCCAGCAACGACAGCCCGTCGCGCACGCTGCCTTCCGCCGCCCGCGCCAGCACCGCCACCGCGCCCGGCTCGATCTTTATTTTTTCTTCCGCCGTGATCCGCTCGATCTCTTCCGCGATTTCCGCGAAGGACAACGCCCGAAACTGAAAAAGTTGCGCCCGCGACTTGATCGTCTCCACCAGATCTTCCGCGCGCGTCGTCGCCAGAATGAACACCACTCGTTCCGGCGGCTCTTCCAGGGTTTTCAGCAAGGCATTCGAAGCTTCATCGGTGAGCTGGTGCGCTTCATCCAGAATCACAACTTTGTAGCGGCTATTCGCCGGCGCGTACCGCACCATCTCGCGCAATTCGCGAATCTGATCGATACCGCGGTTCGACGCCGCATCAATCTCGATCACGTCCAGCGACCGCCCCTCCGCAATCTCCCGGCACGAAGCGCATGTTCCATCCGGATCGGCCGTGGTCCCTTTCTCGCAGTTCAATGCCTTGGCCAAAATTCGCGCCGTCGTGGTTTTGCCCACACCGCGCACGCCCGAAAAAATATACGCGTGCGCCACCCGGTTCGAATTGATGGCGTTCGCGATAGTCCTGGTGACGTGCTGCTGGCCTACGATTTCACTGAAGGTCTGAGGGCGGTATTTGCGGGCAATAACCTTATAACTCATGTATTCGGGAGCCCCGTGTCACGGCGCAGAATGAAACATTCTTGAAGCAGCGATAAAAGGAACTTCGGGTGTTCCGCGGCACACGAAACTGACCCGTTACCGTTGCTCCCTTCCGGGCCTGGCGGGGTTCGCGGGGAATCGTTGCACAGAGCCCGAAGTCCCATCGATCGGCAGTCACGCAGAAATCTTTTCGTAAGACTGCGTCGCAAAGTTTATCACAGCGCCGCACACCGTGAAAGCAACTGCGCTCGAATGGTCGCGAAATTCTAATTCAATGGTGGCGCTTCCCGAAAGAAGCTTCGCTACTTCGCCGCGCCCGGCATCGTGTTCTTCAACGCCTCGCGCTGCTCCGCATATTTCTCCGGTTGCGGCAGCGGCTTGCGCGGCAGCATCTGCTCCCGCATTGCGGTGTCATAAACGAAAGTCGCCTCGACCACCGCCGCCTGCTTTAGATCCGAAGGCGACAAGCGCTCGTATACGTCCTGATTGGTGTGCACGCTGCGCGTCTCGTAATCCCGCGGGTCCTGGATGAATTGAAATCCCGGAATCCCTGCTTGATCGAACGACTCGTGATCCGTACCGCCGGTTTTGCGCGAACTCACCGTGGTCACTCCAATATCCTTTAGGGGCTTAATCCACTGCTCAAAAATCGGCCCGATTGCCGCGTTATTCTCGGTGTAGATGCCTAGCAATCTCCCGCCACCGTTGTCGATGTTGAAGTATCCCGAGATCAGCCCATATTCCGGTTTCGTTTTGAGCGGTCCCACTTGCTGCCGCAGAAAATCCGGCACTTCCATCTGTGCCGGATCGGTCGAGAGCCCGACGGTGGCGAAATGATTCCGCACATAATTCAGCGAACCAAATTCTCCTTGCTCCTCGCCACTCCACAACGCGATCCGAATCGTTCGCCGCGGTTGCACGTGCAACGCCGTCAGAATGCGCATGGCCTCCATCGCGATAATCGCTCCGGCGCCATCATCCGTCGCACCGGTCCCGGCGATCCAGCTGTCCAGATGCCCGCCGACCATCACCACTTGCTCCTTCAAATTCGGGTCGGTCCCCGGAATTTCCGCGATCGTGTTGTAGCCCTGCTCGTGCTCGCCGGTGAACTGCGTGTTGATATTGACCGTCGCCGTCACCGGCACGCCCGCGTGCAGCAACCGCGCAACGCGCCCGAAGCCCTCATTCGCCAGCACCGCCGAAGGAATCGGCTGTTTGTGGTCGGCCATAAACACGCGCTGGCCCAGCGCTTCGTTGTTGTCGTCGCGCATGATTCCGCCGTCGCCGGCGTAGCTCGAGATAAAGATGGCCACCGCACGTTCGTCCGCGAAAAATTTCGAAATCTTCTCTTTGAAGTTGACCTGCTTGAATACCGCCGCCCAAAAATTCGGATCCGGCGATTCCACCGACTGGTCCTTAAAATCTCCGTCCAACGGATAGTCGAAAATCTGCCGCAGTTTCGCTTCATCGTAATGCTGCAAGAGCGGCGCGGGATCGGGCGGCACCACTGGCGGCCTGCCGAACAAAATAATTTTCCCGGCGAGCTTGCCCTTCCATTGCGCGAGATCGTTTTCGTCCTGCGGGTAGGGAACTGCGATCACTTCCGCGGTCACCGCCCCCGGTGTCGCCGGCGACCACGGCGTGGCCTGCGCGATCAACACCGCCGTATCCGGCGTGGCCATATCCACCGAAGTGCTGATCTGCCGCCAGCCCATTCCGAATTCGCCCCAGCTTTCCAGCTTGGCGTTCGCGCAACCCATCGCCGTCAATTGATCGCGAGTCCACGCATTGGCCTTGGCCATGTTCGGCGATCCGGTCAGCCGCGGCCCGATGCCATCGAACAATCCGCTGGCATATTCCATGATGTGCGAATGGTCCAGGCCTTCTACCCGGATCCGTCCATACATTTCCAGATCCAAATCTTCCGTCGCCGGCTGCGCTTCCGGATGTTCGTAGTCGTATCCCTTGGCCGCCTGCTCGGCGGTCGAGGGCTGCGCCTTTTTACTTTTCGCCGATTGCGCCTGTACCAGAGTTATCCAGGCGCAAAGCGCCGCGATAACCACCGCCACCCGCATCGACCAAGCAAACGAAGATCGACCAGCGATGCCAACTTTCATTTTTTCTCCATCACCGCCAGATAGGCCTTGGACTGCGCGCTCACTATATCCAGCAGATTTCCCATCGCTACATTCACATCAATCAAATGCAATCCCCACTCGGGCCGCACATTTCCGCCCACCACCACGTCGCCCGCGATGTCCGTGGCTCGAGGTTCCGCCGGATCCGCATGCACGGTAACCGCCAGGTACGAGCCGTGCTCGTTCGACACGCACTCGCCCGTCAACATCCCCGGCACGCTCACGAATGGAGTCGTAATCGTCGGACCGCCTTTGACCCACGGTTGCTGCTCCGCCGTATCCTCCACTATTCCGCTGCCGCGCGCATCCAGGTAAGCGCGCAAATCGCCGCTGCCACCGCCGAGCGCCGCCGGGTTGGTGCACGCCGCAACCATATTGTCGATGTCGACCTTGCCGAAGCGGCTGCCATCCAGTGGTGGATCAGCAGCCCGAAACGTGACATAAGTAATCACGCAGCCGGTCTGCTGCGCTTTCCGGCACAGCGGCATATGCTGGAACGCGCCACCCACGTCTTTGCCCTTCGGCACCGGCACATTCGTTCCCAGCAGCATCGCGGACACCATCCGCGATTGCACCGGCTTGCCATCGACCTCTTCCCGGATCAGCTTGGTCAGTATGCCCGCGCCCTGCGAATGTCCGATCAACACGACTCCGCGGCCGTGATTGTCATGTTCCAAATAATAATTCCAGGCGTCGAGCACATCCTGATACGCCATCGCCCAATCCACCGGAATCGGAATGCCGATCACCGCCGCCCGCAGCGCCGTAAGCGTCGCCTGCCGGTACATCGGCGCATACGGGCGGCACTTCGAGGCGAACCGCGCGAACTGCTCGCGGATCACTCTTTTTTCTTCGGGACCGGGAATCATGTCGCTGTTGCCGCCGGCATCCCGCGAGACCGTCGGATAAACGTAGAAACAATCGATGGGCGCGTTCGGATCCGCCGCCCACGTCTCCGCCGTCAACTTGCCTTTAGCCGATACCACCGTCGTTGCTAGATCCACCGCACAAGCGTCTTGGCGACCGGGCCGGCACAGCCAGTTGTCGCCGTTGCTGTAATCGTTTTTCGCCGCAGTCGCCGCAGATTTGGCGGGTTGCTGCGCTGCCGGCGGGGCGGAGGTTTGCACAAAACTCGCCGTCCCCCAGGCCCCTAACAAAATCAAAGCGCCAAAAATTCTTCGCATCACAATTTGCCTCGGTCCAAGACTGGTAAAAACAAACTGGTGAAAACTTTCCAGAAATCAGCAGACAACTCTATCAGCGAGACCGAGCCGAAGCCTACTCGAAGTTAGCTTCGCGGGGCAATTGCACGCGAGGGGGCCGGTGCGTCAGAAGACCGGCGTCAGATTTTTGCGCCGCTCGACCCACTCTTCGCTGCGGAATATTCGAGGTGTCAGTTCCACCAGGCGGGGAAGCAAATTGAAGATGGCCACGGGACCCCAGGGATTGCCGGAGCGGGTATGAAATCCGCGGCGGTTCAGTTCCTCTGCAACTTTGGTGATCGAAATGTCCTGAATGATCAGCTCCATCACCGCGAACAGGAATTGCATTTCGTCCGGATCCTCTTCATACCGGCTGCCTTCCGGCACTACCCGTGAACCGAACGGCGTTTCCTGCGCGATGGCCGCGCGCAAAGCGGCGATCGATTCCGCTGGCGCGGTTTCAGGCCGCGCGGCGCGCTGGGCCGGCGTCTCGCGCTCCCACTCCACTCCCACCAAACGCCATCCGGCGTCCTGCCGCTCGCGCAAATATTGTGGGTCCAGTGAGCCATTGCACGCTTCACGAATGCGTTCGGGATTGGCCACGGTGAGCCTCCAGGTGAATGAAGTGACTGGTCCGCGGCGGTTATCTGCACGCCAGTCGCCGGAGCCAGTGCCGCGTTAACGGGTTCTGTGGCCAAGGACTTAGCAGTCGACAACGCGCGACACTTCCGCCCGACTTGGCCGAAAGCGGGACGGGTCTGTCGCTCAAGCGGACACAACGCCGCCAATCTACGTGGGTGGTATGAAAATTCGGAGGCGCGGGCGCCGGTTCGCGCTCGGCAGATGATGACTCGCTGAAGGAAATCCGCCCTACGCTTCTTCCTCTTTGAACTCGCCCGTCTGCATCGATAGATATCGTTCGTAACCCATTTCCTTGATCTGATGCACCTGCGCTTCCAGCCAATCGACGTGGCTTTCCTCGTCTTTCAGCAGAACCACCAACAGGTCGCGCGAGCCGTTATCCTTCTGTTCGGTCGCGATCTGCACCGCGGCGTTGTACTGCGC
>Ga0302306_10000438_pt1:0-20000 | contig 27125 bp, 19 predicted proteins | sample III_Palsa_E3_1_FD_198761 | JGI IMG/M metagenome (GOLD analysis project Ga0302306, IMG submission 198761) | Peat permafrost microbial communities from Stordalen Mire near Abisko, Sweden - III_Palsa_E3_1 | ecosystem: Environmental > Terrestrial > Soil > Palsa > Peat permafrost | place...
CTAATCATTTTTGGTAGTTAAATATAATGCAATACAAGTTCTTTCTTATTTTTTACAAAGAAAAGAATATCTCGGAAAACAAAGAAGGTATCTATGCCTATTCCTGATAATTCTGTTCCTGTAAGCTCTTCAGCTTCCTTAACGCCATCTTCTGAAACAATAACAATACGGCTGGCGAGCTTCTCATTATCAATGGTATAAAAGGAAATGATAATTTTATTTTTATATTCCAGGTAATCTATTGCCACTACCGCCTTTAATCCGGTAAGCTGTTCAATAAAAGCTGCAAGCCTTGGATAATACTGGTTATCCGCTTTGTAGTGTATAGGGTTCTCCACATAGTTATTCACATCGGCAGTATTCAAAATAGACATTGCAACCTCAGCGCTTATTTCTTTTTTTACCTTTCCGGTTGCAGCATCCAACTCATAGAAACGCTTAGCGTCCCCCTCTCCATTTTTGAAACCATATAAACTATCTCCCGAAAAACCGAGAAAGGTTAGCCCTTTATCCACCCAAAGCTTTATCCCTTTTTCTGAAAACGCCCATAATCTTTTATGCTCAGGGAACTGGATATCCTTATATCCGTGCAGGAAAAGCCTATTATTTTTAAAAGCTTCTATACCCGTCCACCATAATTCCTCCGGGTTATTGCCCTGCCATATAATTTTTCCCTGTTCGGTATTAATCAGCGCAAAATTAACTTCCCTTATCTCGTGGTCTCTTAACTCTACTGCTATAATAGGGCTTGCTGAGTCGCATAAAATTTTCCACACCGTCCCGCTAAAGGAAAAATAAAGAGGCACATTCTTTTGAGGCAATGACTTAATATTTGTATATTTTTTACAACTTTGAGGATGCTAAAGTTATGCTAAAAATCTTGAAAAACTTCCCTTACCGTATTCCACTTGTTCTTTTTTTTCTGACACTTTTCACTTCTCCGTTCATTCAAGCGGCTGATACTTCCTATAAAGTGTTTGTATTAAAAATAAGGGATGAGATAAACCCTTCTATGAGCAGGTATGTGCAACTAGCCTTGGAAGAAGCTACTAGAAAACAGGCTGATCTTATCGTTATAGACATGGACACCTACGGCGGGGCTGTAACCGATGCGGATAAGATAAGGATGGCTCTGCTAGAGTCTAAAATTCCTGTTTTTGTATTCATCAATAAAAATGCCGCCTCCGCAGGAGCGCTTATCTCCATTGCCTGCGATAGCATCTATATGGCCCCTGGCTCAACGCTTGGAGCCTCTACAGTTGTAAACCAGGAGGGCGAAGCTGTTTCTGACAAGTACCAGTCTTATATGCGATCTAAGATGAGAGCTACAGCTGAGGCCACGGGACGGGACCCAAAAATAGCCGAACAAATGGTAGGCGTAAATATAGGCGATACCGGAACTTATAAAGTAGGCAAAGTACTTTCACTTTCTACTTCAGAAGCCATAAAACTCCACTTCTGCGAGGCCGAGGTAAGCTCCATTGATGAAATTTTAAAGAGAAATAAAATTACTAAGTACGAGTTTATAGATTATAAATTAAGCAACGCAGAACAAGTAGTTGCTTTTTTCCTGAACCCATACTTACGCGGAATACTTATTTTACTAATTATGGCCGGGCTTTATTTTGAGCTACAATCACCAGGGTTAATATTTCCAATATTACTATCAGTAGTTGCAGGATTGCTATATTTTATTCCTTCATACTTGAGCGGACTTGCGGCAAACTGGGAGATTTTACTATTCCTTGCGGGAATATTATTACTTGGCCTTGAACTTTTTGTAATTCCAGGCTTTGGAATTACCGGCATTCTTGGTATACTATTTTCTGTAAGTGGCATGGTTCTGGTAATGCTGGACAACGACTTCTTTGACTTCTCTATGGTGAGCGGTTTTGCTATTGCGCAGGCCTTTGCCATAGTGCTAGTAGGGGTTGTGGGCGGCTTCGTTCTTATTTTTCTTGGTGGTACAAAACTGGTAGAGTCGCGTTACTTTAAAAAGATCACTTTGCAGAAATCATTTCAAACGAGTGAAGGATATACTTCTAATTTCAACAAAACTCCTATGCTTGGAAAAACAGGTATTGCCTACACAGTGCTTAGGCCATCCGGAAAAATAGACATCAACGGAGAAATTTACGATGCCTACACCAGGGGAGATTTTATTGAACAGGGTGATGAGATAGAAATAATTGACGACAGCTCCTCCATATTAAAAGTAAAAAAAAGATCATGAGAATATTGGGAATAATCCCTGCCAGATATGCATCAACACGCTTTCCTGCAAAAGCGCTAACAGATATCGGAGGTAAAAGCATGGTGAGCAGAGTTTATGAACAAGCCAAGAAAGCGCAATCTTTAACAAAGGTAATAGTAGCCACCGATCATCCCCTCATCCATGAACATGTAAAGAAGTTTGGGGAGGTAGTAATGACAAACGAAAACCACCCCAGCGGGACTGACCGATGCTATGAAACTTTACAAAAACTAAATGAACGGTTCGATTTTGTTATAAACATACAAGGCGATGAACCTTTTATTAAACCTGAGCAGATTGACCTGCTTGCTTCATCCCTTTCTCCTGAAATAGAATTGGCTACTCTCGCCAAAAAAATAGAAGACCAGGATTCGCTATTTAACCCCAACAACGTTAGGGTAATACTTAACAAACATTTTGAAGCCATTTACTTTAGCAGGCAGGCTATTCCCTACATTCGCTCAGCCCCCAAAGAGGATTGGTTAAAACACCATACTTTTTACAAACACATAGGAATTTATGCCTACCGAACAGACGTTCTTGAAAAAATAACTAAGCTTGCTCCTTCATCGCTGGAGAAGGCTGAATCGTTGGAACAATTAAGATGGATTGAGAACGGGTATAAGATAAAAGTAACGCTTACTGAATTTGAGACTGTGGGAATTGACACCCCTGAAGACCTGGAAAAAATAAAACATCTACTATAAGACGAACAAGATTATACTAATAGTAAAAACTATCCTCCAGATTTTTTAACTTTATACCTTAAACCAAGTAGTATTTGATATACTTTTTCTTTAAAGTCGCCTTGTATTAATATTTCTTTGTCTTTAGCGCTTCCGCCTACCCCGCATTTTGTTTTAATGATTTTTCCCAACGCTTCAAGGTCAGCGTCGGTGCCATTGAAGCCAGTTACCAAAGTTACCACCTTTCCTCCACCACGCCTGTCTAGTAATACTCTTAAATCCTGTTGCTGTGGAGGAAGTGTAGTCGCCCCTGCGTTCTCCTCGTAATTATATTCAAAATCAGGATTAGTAGAATAAACCACTCCGTCCCTGTTCTTTTTATTCTTAGCCATAGCTGTAAAATTACTCTGTGTTTTACCTAAGAAAGTTCCTGAGCCGTTAAAAAGAAGTATAGATTTTGCAATTGGTGCACGTACTTTAGGTTAGCGTAAAAGGTATCTCCGCCAACGCCGCCATTCACAAAATAAGAATAGTAGTTTTTGTGTTGAGATAGTATAATTTTATTTTTAAAGAACCTGTTCTGAGGCATATCTTTTCTTATGAAAGGAACAAAATCATAAGTCTTCAGCCATTCCTCGTCTAACGGTACAGGAAGCACTTTGTCCCATTCTTCAGAGACTTCTCCCTCTGTTATACATTTATCAAATAGTATTCCTTCTATTGATACCGGCTTGTTTTGCGCCTGCGAAAAAACAATATTTCCTTTTCTTAGTTCTTTAATCAATGCGAACATAATTTATATTACTACTGTTGGGCAAGATACAAATTTTTTAAAAATCAGCTTTATTTTTAATTTAAAACATAGCATTCACAGCGTCAATCATCTGATACGTTTCAGGGAAATGGGGTTCGTTATCGTCCTTTTTGCCCCTCACCTTGCCAAGTCTTACAATTACAATGTTTTTTTCGGGGATTACAATAATATACTGCCCCAGTATTCCCCTGCAATAGGCTATATTCTGTCCTTTGTAACCCGGAATAAGCCACCAACTAAACCCATAATAATCAACAATCTTCTCGTTTTCTTTATCTTTAAGTTCATTAGGCGTAATTGAAGCTGTTACATAGGCGCTATCTAATAGTTGGTTTCCCTTCCAATTGCCATGATTAAGATAAAGATAGCCAAAGCGGGCAAAATCCCTGGCATTGGAATTAACACAGCAATAAGCCTTTTCATCCCCTTCTTTTTTATCTAGGCACCATAACGCGTCATTTACCGCACCCATTGGCTGCCATAGTTTTTCTGAAGCATAATCTGCTAAATGTTTACCCGTAGCCTTTTCAATTACAAAAGAAAGAATTTGAGTATCTCCGCTTTTATATTCAAAATAAACGCCAGGCTCATCTTGCGGCTTTAGTTTATCAACAAGCTTTCTTAGGTTATTCCCATAGTAAGCTTCTGTAGTTATAGAAAAAAGACTTGCATACCCTTCATCCCAGTCTAGCCCGGAACTCATAGTAAGTAAATGCCTAACTTTTATTTTCTTTTTTTCTCCTTCGTTAAACTCGGGCAAATAGTCTCCTACAGCGTCTTCTATACTCTTGATTGCTCCATCTTTGATTGCAGCCCCGGCAAGAGCGCTTACATAACTTTTGGCCATAGAAAAAGAATTGGAAAGCGAGTTTTCGTTATACCCATCCCAATATTCTTCATGTACTATTGAACCATCTTTTACTACCAGAAAAGCTACTGTTTTAAGGTTCTTCATTGTTTCGATAAGCTCTGATGGAAGTTTTTTAACATTATAATCCGGAGAAAGCAGCCAGGGCTGAGGGTCAGTACTTTTATTAATTACCCTGTTGTTAAAAATTTTGTAATCGTCTATATCGGCAAAATTGTAATAGAGGGCTTTGTAAACAAAGCCTTTTCCCATAAGGATGATAGCAAGATTTATTATAAAAAACAGCGCCAGAATTATTATTATTGCCATTTTTAAAAATGATGGTTTAGTTGAATTTTTCATACTATTAAAAATCGTAGCCGAATGTTAAATAATATTTAGGGGATTGAACTTTATAATCTAAAATTCCCCATCCTACATCAAATTTAACATAATAACCCAAAATTAACGTTCTTAATCCACCGCCATATCCTACCAGAAAAGGGTTTATATAGTTTTTAACCGTTGCCGTAAAAGGAGCCGTGGTAACTACTTGCGTATTTATATTATTTGTGCTCTTGAAAGGATTGAGTCCTGACCATGCCGAGCCAATATCCATAAAGGCAACCAATTGCAAATTTTTAAGAATGTTAGAAGAGATAGCGCCTCGGTAAAAATACCTAACTACAGGCCAGCGCAGTTCCTCATTAAATAACAAAAAATTATTACCATATTGAGTGTTGTAGTTGAAACCTCTCATATTAGTAATATACCTTACAAATAAAATGTCGCTGTTATTGTAATACAAAGCCAGCATTAAAGGGTTATTTATTCCGCTATGAGAAGTAGAATTAAATAACCAGTTATCCATGCCACCCAATAAAAAATTCTTTTTGGCTTGCCCTAAGAAAGCGCCAAAAGAGGCGCGGCTTGCAAAAGTAAGTCCTCTGTGTATGCGTTGGTAATACCTGGCGTCCACAGTAAGTTTTGCAAAATCTCTGTACGATTGCCCCGGGGCTACGTATTTTTCGAATGATGCTTTTACTCTGGCTCCTTCTATGTCGTTTAACCCATGGGCAACAGAGTTATCAAAAACAAACTCTGACCTTATTGCCGCATAAGTAACCGTTTGATCTTTTAGCTGAATTGAATCAAGGTCTGCAAACCTTGTTGTGACCAGCATTGGTGAAAGACTAATGCGGGCCGTTGAAGAAATAGGGTAAGAAGCTGTGGTCGTTATCCTGTTAAGAGTATAACGCTGTGTTGATTCTATACCTACTGCATAAAAGGTTTCCTTATCGTAGCGCACTTTAAAATCAACTCTTTTTTTCAGATACTGATACTCGCCATAAAGATTACCGCTTTTAAAATCAAATGTTCCAAACAAGCCTGCTATCATTCGGTGGTTTCCAAACATATCTCCCATAGCCGCTTCCAGAACTATTCCTGTACCTTTAAGAGGGTCTACTGCAAGGGTAGATGTAATCCTGTTTACGCTAAAAAGATTTTGTGAAGGGAAGGGGCCCGTCATTTTTATCTCGTCCTTTTTGTAAGGTTTGCTTTTCTTTAGATTTGCTAAATTATTAACTTCTTTTTCTTCATTCTTTTTCTCCGGCTTCATATCCGACTCAAATCTGTAATTGTTAATATCGATAAAGTCCTGCCGTAAAGTGTCTGTTGGAGTTTTAATAGTTTCAGGTTCTTTTTTCTGAGGATATGATTTTATATAAGCTAGTTGGCGTTGCGTGAGCGGCGTTGAGTAATCTTCTTCAAAATCATAACTTTTTATGAAATATAGATTTTGCTTTCCATAATGAAGGCATTTGAACACCAGGTTGTGGCCTGCCTGAGATACATCGTACTCAGTTATATTCTGGATAAAATCTGAAACTTCTGTTTTTACGCCTGTATTTAAATTATACCTGAAAAGATTTGTAATTCCCTTTTGTGAGCTAAGATAAATTATTGAATTATTATCCATCACGCGGGGATTAGTATTATTACCATTAACTGTTATTCTCTCCGGCACAGCATTTATCACCTCCCTATTCAGGGCAAAAATATTAAACTCCGAGGAACTATTTTTATAGTAAACTCCACTGCTTCCTGTATCCGGCCGGTTTGAGCTAAAGATGACAGAACCATTATAGGTAATTACAGGGTCAATATCATCATAACTATCATTAGTAATCCGGACGCTTGACTTTGATTGAATATCGTAAATGTAAATATCGCTTTGTCCTTTCTGCGCAGCGCTTAATACAATTTGTTTTCCATCTTCCGAAAATTTAAAATCGAGTACCTGGGTAAACTCGTCTAACTTCACTTTAGCGCTTTCCTTTTTATCGTTCAGGTTAAAAATATTTAAATATATGCGGCCTTTCTTTGTACTTATTACTGCCAGCTCATCTTCGCTCTTCCATGCAAGCGTCGGCATATTATTATCTACTGCCTGATTTATTAATTTATGCCCTCCCTTAATGACTTTAGTTGCTTTTTCCTGCCCTATATTTTTAAACGCCACGTAGTATTTCCCTTTATACTGATTGGTATAAGCCACTTTATTACCAGATGGGCTCAATTGAATGGAATGTATGTTATGCTTTCTTGCCGCGCTTATAAATAAATTATCATTAGAAACTTCTTTGTAATTCTGTTTTAATCTTTGCGCCTCTGTAAGGTAGTAACTACTCCATTCCTTTGTAAATTGATCGTAAGAAATACCCAATGTACTTTCTATGCTAGCTCGGTCATTTCTTACTACGCGGGTTAGGTATAAAACATTTGCAAAATATGATTTGCCATACTTCTGAACAATATAATTCCATATGGATTGTCCTGCAATACCAGACTCGCTCTCGCTAAAAGCTACCGGGTTTTTTATGGAGCGGTAAAGCATAGCATCTCGGATGTAATCATCCATTTCTGTACTCCATCCCTCTGCAATATAAAGAGCCGCTCCTTTTACAAACCAATCAGGCAGGGCAAGCATATAGGCGCTTTGTATTACCTCCCTTAAACTACCTCCATAAAGCATAACATTTATTAGCATAGCCGCTATACTATTACTTATCTCTTTCTTCAATTCTTCCTGGGTTCCCCGAAATGCTACTTCTATAGTAGACTTAACAAAATTAGTTTGTCCGCCAATTAACTGCGAATCGTCCAGCCCTATATTGCTCTGCTGTATGTCAGAAACCGAATTATAAATAAGGAGTTTTATTTTAGTATATGGCAAAAAACCGGCAAGGTCGGTAATGCGGTTGAAATCCGATTCGGCAAATTTTGCAGCGCCCTCTGCCAGTTCCTTTCCACCTTCGTAATAGTAAATATCAAAATTAACAGTAGATATTAACTGCCATTTAAAGTTTTTATATTGTATCCTATTCTTTCCAAAAGCCTCCTGCGCAGGCTGCGCCAGCGCTGCTAGGCCGGAAAGAACAAGAAGAAAGGATATATATAATCTGAAAAACGGCATTAGTTCTTTTGCAAAGTATAATATAATTTATGGAACCTGGTAATATTTACTGAAGCATCCAACTCTTCCCCTCTTTCTAAAAAATTGCAGAAATTGTTGGCAAAAAAAGGAGCAAGCGAAACTCCTTTAGTTCCCATACCATTAAAAATAGCTAACGATTTGTATTGAGGGTGTAAGCCAATTACCGGCCTTCTGTCCTTAACAGTTGGCCGTACGGCCGCCTCTTGCCTAATTACCTTATAAGGGATTTTTAAAAAACCATCAAGTTTCCGTTCAATCTCCTGGCGCCCCGCTTCGCTGGGTTCTTCATTAGCAAAGTCCCATTCATAGGTTGCACCGACTTTAAACGCTTCTTTACTACATGGCATTACAAATGCCGATTTATTAAAAATCACTTCATTGGTCAACCCAGGAGCTTCAATAGTAAGCACCTCTCCTTTTGCAGGTACAAAGGGAACCCAATTAAAAAAAGGATTTCCTATGGCTCTGCTGCCTTCGCAAAAAATTATTTGCCTTGCCTTAATATTTTGCCATTGCACATAATCTTCTTTAACTTCAAGTTCTATAGGACTAAATTTATCTTGTGCAAAGGCTTCGTTTTCAATAAAATAGTAGCGGCATAATTCAAGCATTGTTTTAACTTCGACATTGCCAGACATACACGTTTTAAAGCCTCCAAAAGAATCAAAAATATAATCTCCATAAGTATCTGAATTTAAAGATGCTGATACAAAATTTTCTATATCAGCAAACGAGGTTTGCGCTACCCAGTGGTTTTGCTCCTGAATGGATGAAAAAGGCTTATATATCGGTTTCAAATATAAAAATTCTCCTTTCAGATCATTTTGCATATTTTGATAAAAATCAATCATAAAAGGAAAAAAATCATCTGCCCGCCAGGTTTTAAGCATCCTTTTCCCTGTAATAGGGTTAAAAATACCGGCGGCCACTTCTGAAGCTGATTTTCCATACAATGAGTCTACCACAAGAATTTTTTTCTCTCTTTTTAAGAGCATATATCCTAAAACTGAGCCAGCCAGCCCCTGGCCTATAATTATAAAATCGAGCATTTTTCTAAATTAACAGAAGTTATTTTTAATATTGCCAGTTCGGAATACAAATTACAATTAAATGATAAAGGTTAATAGTTTTCAGTTTAATCCTTTCCAGGAAAACACCTATATACTGCATGATGAGACAAGAGAGGCTATAATAATAGACGCCGGATGTTATGAAAAAGAAGAGGAAGAAGAGCTGGCTTCTTTTATAGAAATCAATAACCTGGATGTTATAAAACTTATTAATACACATAGCCATGTTGACCATGTGCTGGGGTGTAATTTTGTAAAAGAACATTATAAAGTCCAATTGGGCATCCATATACTGGACGAGCCTACTTTGCGATCTGTAAAAGTATATGCACCTGCCTATGGTTTTGTGCATTACCAAGAAGCAACTGCCGATTATTTTATTGAGGAAGGACAAAAATTAAAATTCGGCAATTCGGAGTTGGAAGTTTTGTTTGTACCAGGTCATGCCCCTGGCCATATAGCCTTTGTGAACAGAGAACAGAAGATATGTATTTCTGGAGATGTATTATTTTATAAAAGTATAGGACGTACAGATCTGCCTGGAGGTAATTTAAATACCTTAATGAAAAGTATAAAGGAAAAAATTTTTCCTTTGGGGAATGATATGTTAGTTTACCCAGGCCACGGGCCCAATACCACTGTTGGCTTTGAAATAAAGAATAATCCTTATTTAGAATGATAAAGAAACAGATTCCCAATGCCATTACTTGTTTAAACCTATTGTGTGGCTGCATTGGCATTGTATATGCATTTACTGATTTAACGATCTCCTCTTATATGATTTTTTTGGCCTGCGTTTTTGATTTCCTTGATGGATTTGCAGCGCGCTTATTGAAAGTAAGCTCTCCAATTGGCAAAGAGCTAGATTCGCTCGCAGATGTGGTTACCTTTGGCGTACTTCCGGGACTTATTGTATATAATCTGATAGCTGCCAATTTTATAGAAGAGACCGTTAATACTTCAATCTCTACTAATATTTATACTTTTTTACCTTTTATATCATTTAGTATCTCTATTTTTTCAGCGGTTCGACTTGCTATTTTTAATTTAGACACCCGCCAATCCGAATCTTTTTTAGGATTGCCAACCCCTGCCAATGCGCTCTTTTTTGCTTCTTTCCCGCTTATTATAAACCAATATCCCAATTCTGCTATTAATAGCTACCTTATTAATCCTTACGTACTTATAGGGCTTTCTTTATTTATGTCTTATATGCTCGTTTCGGGAATACCACTTTTTGCATTAAAGTTTAAAAACTTTGGTTGGGGGGCAAATAAGATAAAGTACGTCTTCCTTGCATGCTCCGCCTTATTGTTTATTATATTAAATGTGTTAAGCATTCCCATAATTATATTTTTATATATAATTTTGTCCATTATAGAAAATAAATTAAATTTTTCCTCTTAGACAGCCCAATTCAATGACTATGAAATTTGTTGCAGAAATAGACGTAATGCCTCTTAAAGAAATTCTTGACCCACAGGGGAAAGCAGTAAAAATTGGTTTGGGCAACCTGGGAATTGTTAATGTAAGCGATGTACGAATAGGCAAACACATTACACTAGAACTTGAGGCAATAAATCAGGCAGAAGCTGAAAAAGAGGCAGAAACTGCCTGTAAGAAATTACTGGCGAATCTTATAATGGAAAGTTATACCTATAAAGTAACTGCTTTATAGGCTTTCACAATAATTCTATACGTTGCTCGTTTTTTGCACCGGAATGATTCTTCTATTTTTAAGAATCTTTAATTTGGTAATTAATGACTAAAGAAAGATTTATTCTTTTACTCCTGGTTTTTTTTTCTGTTTCAATTTCCTGGGCTCAGAAAACAACCACTAAGGCCATTGTATGGAGAGCTCCCGATCAAATTTATAATGAATCAGGTGTTCAGATCACTGTTCTTGATTTTGTAGGAGCTTCCTATTCTTCTGAAAACTCTTACCTACCTACGCTAAAGATTAATATTAACAATGCCGAAAGCGTAAACTTTTCTGTAATTAATCCGGTATTCGCACCTTTAACTGAGCAGGAATTAAATCTTATTAACTCCATAAAAGTCCCATCAAATTATGGAATAAAAGTATCGTTTGGTATGGAAAGAAAAGTTCCTGTAAGTATTGTTTCCTTAATACCCATTGCCATTAACCCTTCTTCTGGAGGATATGAGAAACTTGTTTCTTTTCAATATACCTATCAGGTAGTTTCGTTAAGGCAAGCCGCTGTTACTAATGCTGTAAATTATGGAACAACAACAACATCTGTTCTTTCTTCGGGCAACTGGTATAAATTAAGCATCCCCTCTACCGGAATTTATAAAATTGATTATGCCTTCTTACAAAGTATGGGTATTCAGCCCGGCAATGTTAACCCTACTACCATTAGACTACTAGGCAACGGAGGAGGAATGCTTCCCCAGCCTATTACCTCGTCGAGGCCTGATGATTTGTCAGAGAATGCCATTTATGTATATAATGGAGGAAATGCCCAGACATTTGACAATGGGGATTATGTACTTTTTTATGGAACCGGCCCTGATACCTGGAGTTATAACAGCAGTACAGGGCTTTATAATCATACTAAAAACATTTACTCAGATTCTACTTTTTACTTTTTAACTTATGGCGGCGCGCAAGGCATAAGAATAAATACCGCGCTCTCTCCTTCATCAGGTTCCGAAAATTCAATTACTACTTACACAGAACATGCTTTTCATGAAAGTGATCAACAAAATCTTCTAACCTCCGGAAGGCAATGGTTTGGCGAAACCTTTGATGAAACAACAACCCTAAGTCTTAGTCTACCTTTTACTTTTGACGGGCTGGTGCAGGGAACTACAACTCCTGCAAATAAAATTACGGCCAGCGTGGTAGGAGATATAGTTTCTACCTCTTCAACCTTTACTGCATTTGAAATTTTCGCAAACGGAACAACAGTAGGAACTATCTCTATTCCTTATATATATAATGACGGATCTGCTTACCTGCCCGTCGGCACACAAGTTACTAATACTTTTACTATTAGTCCCCTAACCCAAAACACCAATACTGTTACTGTAGAACTTACCTATAATCAGGAAGGCAATGCAAGCGCTATCGGTTATTTAGATTATATAGAGGTAAACCTGCAAAGAATAATAGGGCTTTATGGCAACCAAACAAACTTTCGGTGCATTCCCCAAAGTTTTTCTGTAACTGGTTTTACTGTTAGTAATGTACCCGATACTACTGCAACCATCTGGGATGTAACAAGCCCCCTTACTCCCCAGAACCAGCCTTATACTTTTGCAAATCAGCAGGCGGTATTTACCTCCAATGCCGCTTCTGGAAAAGAGTATGTTGTTTTTCAGGGCAATGGATTCAACAATCCATCGTTTGTCGGACAAGTAAGTAATCAGAACTTGCATGGCATAACCTCTGCAATACCCACTCTTGCTATTGTTACTACCAACGCATTTACTAACGAAGCTACAAAATTTCAGACTTTTAAGCAGGGACAGGGAATTTCTACAAGCATATATTATCTGGAAGAGATTTATAATGAATTCTCCTCCGGCGCCCAAGACATTACAGCAATCAGGGACTTTATGAGAATGCTTTATAACAGAAGCGCTAATTTAAAGTATTTGCTTCTTTTTGGCGATTGTTCTTACGATTATAAAAACAGGATAAGCAATAATACTAATATTGTTCCTATTTATGAATCGTATCAATCGCTTGACCCTACCTCCACCTTCTCTTCCGACGACTACTATGCCCTTCTGGACACCAATGAAGGCGCCTGGCCAGAAAATAGCAGCGATGCTAACTCCCTGCTTGACCTTGGGGTGGGGAGGTTTCCGGTAAAAACAAGTTCAGATGCCGATGCCATTATTAATAAAATTAATAACTATGTTACCAATCCTAATACTTTGGGCAAATGGAGAAACCAGGTAACCATTGTAACAGGCATTGACCCCACTAACAGTATTGACTTTCTCGGAGATGCTGAAACTGACGTTGTTCCTTACATAGGCAATGCCTATAATATTGACAAACTGTATATGGGAGCCTATCAAGCCTATCCCCTGGTTTCTACACCCGATGGCACCACATGTCCAGATATGAATACAGCTATACAGGAAGAGATTGAGAAAGGAACGCTTTTAGTGGACTACTTAGGCCACGGAGGCGAAACGGTATGGGCGCAACAAGTTATACTAGACGTAGCCATGATTAATCAATGGACAAACATAAACCAACTTCCGTTTTTTATAACCGCCACCTGCGATTTTGGCCGCTATGATAACCCAGCTATTATATCAGGCGCAGAAACGCTTTTGACTTTAGCCCAGGGAGGAGGGATAGGCACATTAGCTTCAACACGCCCGGTTTTTCAAAATTATAATGATGTTATAAACACCGCTTTTGTTCAAACTGTTTTTACCCCTGTCAACACAACCATGCCCTCATTAGGTTATGTGATGATGACTGCAAAAAATCTAAGTACCTCAGGAGTATTTAACAGAAACTATGCCCTGTTAGGAGACCCTTCGCTAACCCTCGCTTATCCTGCAGATCAAATAAATGTAACTAAAATAACTACTACAACTACAACTAATAATATTGTCGTTACTACTATAACAGACAGTCTTAAGGCTTTGAGAAAAATAACAATAGCCGGGGAATTGAGAAGTCACATAGACAGTAGTTTATTGAATACTTTTAACGGGACATTATATATAACAGTGCTGGATAAACCCTCAGAAGTTACTGCGTCCCCGGAAGATTTTTATACCTGGAACAATTATCTTTATGAAGGATCTGCTAGTGTAACCAATGGCCTTTTTACGCTTTCCTTTATTGTTCCTAAAGATATTAATTATAATTATGGCTATGGAAAATTAAGCCTTTATGCAGAAAAGACCGGAACCTTAAATGATGCTCACGGCGTAGATACCAACATTATTGTAGGAGGGAGCGACTCTAACCATGTTGTGGACATTACCCCACCCACTATAAAACTATTTATGCAGGATACTACTTTTGTAAATGGCGGAATAACAAGCTCTAATACCGTACTTATTGTTCACTTAAAGGATGCCAGCGGAATAAATGTATCTGATGAGTCTCCTGGCCATGGAATTACAGCCGTTTTAGATAACAATACAGAAAAAATAAATCTAAACACTTATTATATAGCCAATAAAGACCAGTTTACATCCGGAACTATAAACTTTCCTGTCAATGGACTATCGCCAGGTATGCACACTCTGCAAGTAACTGCCTGGGATACCTACGATAATTCCGCCGTTACTACTATAGAATTTGAAGTTGCAAGTAACGCCAGTCTTGCCGTGCAAAATGTTCTTAATTATCCAAATCCTTTTACAACCTCCACTACATTCTATTTCGATCAAAATAGAGAAGGAGATGATTTAGAAGTGCTTATACAGATATACACCTCGTCAGGACAGCTTATTCATACAATAGACGAAAAAATACTTTCCAGCACAGCTCATATAGCTGCTGCAGAATGGAATGGGAGGGATGATTTTAAAGATAAAATAGGAAATGGAGTTTATATATACAAGCTCAAAGTTCGTTCGCTACGCGACGGTTCTGATACTTTCAAATATCAGAAATTGGTTATTTTAAATTAATATTAATAGTATATTTGAATTTATTCTTAATAGTATGAGGAAAGAAATCTTTTGTTTGTGTCTTTTTATTTTTTGCGGCCTGGTTACTAAAGCCCAAACCGTAGCTGGTAGTGGCGGGTCAAATATATTAGGGCAGCGGTCAAGCGAAGCCATAGTTACCTCTGTTCCCTCTCTTACAATTTCCCCAGATGCACGTTCAGGCGCACTTGGAGATGCCGGCGCAGCAATATCTGCCGATGCCAATGCATCTTATTGGAATTCAGCAAAACTGTGTTTTATAAAACAACAGTATGGCGGTTCGCTTTCCTATAATCCCTGGCTTAGAAAACTTGTGCCAGATATGTCTTTAAATTATCTGACCGCATATACGAAGGTGCGAAAAGAAGAAGCCATCGCATTTAGTCTGATGTATTTCAATATGGGAAGTATCCAGTTTACAGATCAAAATGGTAACCCACTCCAAAAATTTAGCCCCCAGGAATTTGCCATAACTGGAAATTATTCAAGAAAATTAAGCCCGTACTTAAGCATTGGCGCCGGCTTAAAATTTATTCACTCTAACCTTACTGGTGGTTTCAATAATGACCCTAATGGCGGTACAGTAAAATCGGGCAATACAGCTGCTGTAGATTTTGGCATTTATCATACTAAAGACATAACCATACCCGGCAGTTTTAAAAAATACAATTGGTCATGGGGCGCAAATTTGTCAAACGTGGGGCCAAAAATATCTTATTCCACCGCTGCTCATGGAGCCTTTATACCAACTAACCTACGCTTAGGAACAGCCTTCACTACAGAAATAGACCCCTATAATAAATTCACCTTTATTTTAGACGCTAATAAACTACTGGTGCCTGCCCCAGCGGTTTATTACCTGGGAGCCAATGGACAAGACTCTGTAAACAGCAATGGACCTGTAGTAGCTAAAGGTCAAAACCCCGAAACTACCGGTCTTATAGGTGGAATGATAGGTTCCTTTTACAAAGCTCCCGGAGGCCTTAGGGAAGAATGGCAGGAAATCACATGGTCATTAGCGACTGAATATTGGTATAATGACCTTTTTGCAGTACGATGCGGTATGTTTTATGAGAATAGAAATACTGGAGACAGACAATATTTTACTACAGGCTTCGGAGTAAGGTATAATTATTTTGGACTTGACGTAGCCTACCTAATACCGATAGTGCTTAATAATCCTCTTGCTGAAACGCTTCGTTTTACGTTGCATATAAATTTGGTAGGCAAAAAGCAAGAGTCTGTTATAGAGTAACCATGATATTCAACAGAACTATTTCCCCGGAGTTTAAAGCTCCTGCGAGTGTTGAAATAACAAAACCCGAATCTCGCCTCTTAACTAACGGAATACCTTTTTATTTATTAAAGTCGGGAGAATCTCCTGTAGTAAGGATTGAATTTATATTTAAGGCTGGAGCCTACTATGAGACTGAAGCGGGTCTTGCATTATTTACTTCCAAAATCCTGAGGGAAGGAACTAAAAGCTACACAAGCAGTGAACTTGAAGAAAAAATTGCCTTCTATGGCGGCTTTCTGGAAATAACTCAGGGAATGGACAGGGTTATAGTAGCAGTTTATATATTATCAAAACACTTAGCAAATAGTTTACCCATCCTTATCGAATTAATAACCAAACCAGCTTTTCCAGAAAAAGAATTTCTTAATCTTAAGAACATCACAAAGCAGAATCTAAAAATAAATCTTCAAAAAACCAGCTACCTGGCTTCCTCAACGTTTAAGGAAACGCTGTTTGGGAAAGCTCACCCTTATGGAAGAATACTTTCTGAAGATGCTATTGAAGACATAACCCTTGATAAAATATCTCATTACTATAGTAATTATTTTAACTCCGAAAACTGCACTATTTTAATTTGCGGAAGCGGAAATGAAGATTTTTATGAAATCTTAAATAACTCTTTCGGAAACTTGTCCTGGGGTAAAACTACTGCAACCTCAATTACTACTACAACTTCCCCACAAACAGGCCGAAAAAACATAGAAAAGGAAATTAATGTGCAAGCTTCTGTTAGACTGGGGCGGCTTATGTTCCCTTTGCAGCATCCTGATTATTTCAAAGCGAATCTATTGATAGAAATACTAGGTGGATATTTTGGCTCCCGATTAATGAAAAATATTCGTGAAGACAAAGGCCTAACCTATGGTATAAGCGCTAGATTGGTAGATATGGAAAATGCTGGATATCTTGTAATAGGAACTGATGTCAAAAAAGAATTTGCCGAGGAAACGATAAAGGAAATACATAAAGAAATAAACCTTTTAAAAGAAGAACTCGTAGAAGAAACCGAATTAACTACTGTAAAAAACTATTTACTAGGTTCATTCCTTAACTCGCTTACAACTCCATTTGCCCTAGGCGATAAGTTTAAAACTATATATTTCAACAATATGGACTATAGTTTTTATACCAACTATCTGGAAAGCATAAAAACCATTACTGCTATAGAGCTACAACAAACTGCCCAAAAATACTTCGACGAATCTGTATTTACAGAAGTGGTAGTGGGGTAAGCAATAAAAACAAGCATCTCTTCTACTAGTAACCCTATTCGCTAGTACTGTATTTTTACAGAGCTTCTATATTTTCATTTCTACTCTAAAAACAAAAAACCCCATTCTTGTTAGAATGAGGTTTTAATAATAAAACTGGCGACTACCTACTCTCCCGCGTTTTATCGCAGTACCATCAGCGCTACGGGGCTTAACTTCTCTGTTCGGAATGGGAAGAGGTGAACACCCGCGCTATAATCACCATTAAAGGCTTTTTAGTTTAAAGTTTAAGGTTCAAAGTTTAAAGATGTTCTCCTCGCTTTGTAAGCGTTAAACTCAACTATTCAATATTTTAAGGTTAAAGCTTTAGTTTCCGATTTAAAGATTTTATCTTCTTTAAACTTTAAACTCTAAACTTTCAACTTATAAAAAAACATACTGCAAGAATAAACAAATACACCCAAGTGGGAGACAAGAAAGTTTCCGGGTAATTAGTACTGCTCGGCTTTGACATTACTGTCTTTACACCTACAGCCTATCGACGTCATAGTCTCTGACGACCCTTGTATAGAAGCCTCATCTTGAGGTGAGTTTCGCACTTAGATGCTTTCAGCGCTTATCTCTACCGAACATGGCTACTCTGCGCTGCAGCTGGCGCCACAACAGACATACCAGAGGTTCGTCCAACCCGGTCCTCTCGTACTAAGGTCAGGTCCTCTCAAGCTTCTTACGCCCACAACAGATAGGGACCGAACTGTCTCACGACGTTCTGAACCCAGCTCGCGTGCCACTTTAATCGGCGAACAGCCGAACCCTTGGGACCTTCTCCAGCCCCAGGATGTGACGAGCCGACATCGAGGTGCCAAACCTCCCCGTCGATGTGAGCTCTTGGGGGAGATCAGCCTGTTATCCCCAGAGTACCTTTTATCCTTTGAGCGATGGCCCTTCCATGCGGAACCACCGGATCACTATATCCAACTTTCGTTCCTGATCGGCTTGTCGGCCTCACAGTCAAGCGCCCTTGTGCTATTGCGCTCTACGCACGGTTACCAAGCGTGCTGAGGGCACCTTTGAAAGCCTCCGTTACTCTTTTGGAGGCGACCACCCCAGTCAAACTACCCACCATACAATGTCTCCTTGTGAGGATTAGACTCCAGATAAGTGAAGGGTGGTATTTCACCGTTGACTCCCCCTAACCTAGCGGCCAGGGATCAATGCCTCCCACCTATCCTACACATCACTTACCCAAAGTCAATGTAAAGCTATAGTGAAGGTTCATGGGGTCTTTCCGTCCCGTTGCGGGTAAGCGGCATCTTCACCGCTACTACAATTTCACCGAGCTCACGGCTGAGACAGCGCCCAGATCGTTACACCATTCGTGCAGGTCGGAACTTACCCGACAAGGAATTTCGCTACCTTAGGACCGTTATAGTTACGGCCGCCGTTTACTGGGGCTTCAGTTCAATGCTTCGCCTTGCGGCTAACATCCCCCCTTAACCTTCCAGCACCGGGCAGGTGTCAGGCCTTATACTTCATCTTTCGATTTCGCAAAGCCATGTGTTTTTGTTAAACAGTCGCCTGGGCCGTTTCGCTGCGGCCCCGATTGCTCGGGGCACCCCTTTTCCCGAAGTTACAGGGTTAATTTGCCGAGTTCCTTAGCCGTGATTCACTCGAGCGCCTTAGGATTCTCTCCTTGACTACCTGTGTCGGTTTGCGGTACGGGCAGCATTATAATAAACGCTTAGAGGATTTTCTTGGAAGTCTGTTTACCATCGTTATCCAATTGGCCGAAGCCGCTTGGTACTGTCGCCTTTCAGCAAAGTGGGCGGATTTGCCTACCCTCTCTATACCTACTGGCTTCAACGCACTATTCCGTCAGTGCGCAGATGTGTCACTACTCCGTCTCCCCATCACTTTATAATGCCGGTTCAGGATTATTAACCTGATGTCCATCGAATACGCCTTTCGGCTTTTCCTTAGGCCCCGACTAACCCTGATCCGATTAACGTTGATCAGGAAACCTTAGTCTATCGGCGAACAGGTTTCTCACCTGTTTTATCGTTACTTATGCCTACATTTGCTTTTCTATCCGCTCCAGCAGGCCTTACAGCCTACCTTCGCCGCTGAATAGAATGCTCCCCTACCACGTATTTCTACATTCATAGCTTCGGTACTACTCTTGATGCCCGTTTATTATCGATGCCCTGCCGCTCGACCAGTGAGCTGTTACGCACTCTTTAAAGGAATTGCTGCTTCCAAGCAAACCTCCTGGCTGTCTCTGCAGCTGGACTACCTTAGTTCAACTTAGAGTAGATTTTGGGACCTTAGCTGTTGATCCGGGTTCTTTCCCTCTCGGACTGTGACCTTAGCACCCCAGCCCTCACTCCCGAGTATATTTTAAAGCATTCGGAGTTCATCTGGATTTGGTAGGTTGTGACACCCCCTAGTCCAATTGGTAGCTCTACCTCTTTAAAACTAAACCTCGAGGCTGTCCCTAAAGACATTTCGGGGAGTACGAGCTATTTCTCAGTTTGATTAGCCTTTCACCCCTACCCACAACTCATCCAAGAGCTTTTCAACGCTCATTAGTTCGGTCCTCCAGGTGGTGTTACCCACCCTTCAACCTGGTCATGGGTAGATCACAAAGTTTCGCGTCTGCCCCCT
>Ga0302306_10000438_pt1:25000-27125 | contig 27125 bp, 19 predicted proteins | sample III_Palsa_E3_1_FD_198761 | JGI IMG/M metagenome (GOLD analysis project Ga0302306, IMG submission 198761) | Peat permafrost microbial communities from Stordalen Mire near Abisko, Sweden - III_Palsa_E3_1 | ecosystem: Environmental > Terrestrial > Soil > Palsa > Peat permafrost...
TTATGATTTTTATTTTCACAATTGTTTTTAACGCAATTTCCGTAAAGGATAAGCGAGTGGTGCAGGATTTTAAAATTTAAAAGCTCCCCTACCATTGTTTGTATGTTATGAATGCGCGGATCGCAAAATTCTACTACTTTATTGCAGTCGGTACAGATTAAATGATCGTGTTGCCTGTACCCGTACGATTTTTCGTACTGGGCAAGGTTTTTACCAAACTGGTGTTTGCTTACCAGGTCGCATTCCACCAGCACATCTAAGGTATTATAAACTGTAGCCCTGCTTACCCTGTAGTTTTTATTCTTCATGCTAATGTACAAAGACTCTACATCAAAATGTCCCTGGGAGGTATATATCTCTTCTAATATAGCAAATCTTTCGGGGGTTTTTCGTAACCCTTTATTTTCCAGATATGCTGTAAATATCTTTTTTACTTCCTCCAAAACCTTCCCCTGAGAACTCATAGAAACTTTTCTGATACAAAGATATTAAAATGATTCACAATTCAATTAAGCGTCTATACGCACCACACTGATAATATCCTGGATTTCTTTTAGCTTGGCCATAAGTTTATCAAGGTGCTTCCGGTCCTGAACAAAAAGCATGATACTCCCCTCAAACATGCCTTCGTTAGTATCCACAGTAAGAGAGCGGATATTTACTTTTAACTCTGTAGAAATCACCTGAGTAATATCATTTACAATCCCAACGCGATCTAATCCGGTAATTTTTAACCCTGCCAGAAAAGCAATTTTCTGCTGAGACGTCCATTTTGCTTTTACAACCCTGTATCCATAATGAGAAATAAGCTCAATTGCATTAGGGCAGTTTGTTCTATGTATTTTAATTCCCTCAGTAACAGTTACAAAACCAAAAACATCGTCCCCGGGAATAGGATTACAGCATTTAGCTAGTTTATAATCTATAGTATCCATGCTATCGCCTATTAAAAGCAAATCAGAATTTATCTGTTCTAACTTTTTAGGCATTGGGGCGTCTTTAACAACAACTACAGCATGCTCTTTCTTTTCTTTTTTTGTAGGTTCATCCTGAAATTTCTTTATATCCTTGGTATCTATTATTCCCTTGGCGACATTATAAAACAAGTCAAGAGGAGTTTTAACATTAAAGTAAGTTAGCAGTTGGTTAATAGTCTCATTATTATAATCTAGCTTTAACTGGTGCAATTTCCTTAATACAACTTCCTTTCCCTCCGCCCCTAATTGCTTTTTCTCTTCTTTCAAAGAGTCTTTAATTTTAGCCCTGGCCTTAGAGCTTACTACAAATTTAAGCCAGTCTTCATTAGGTTTTTGTTTTCCAGAGGTAAGTATTTCTACCTGGTCGCCATTGTTTAGAACATAGCTTAAAGGAACCAGTTTCTGATTAACTTTGGCTCCAATACATCGCATGCCTATATGGCTATGTATTTCAAAGGCAAAGTCCAACGTAGACGCTCCAAAAGGAAGTATTTTAAGGTCTCCTTTGGGAGTAAAAACGAAGACTTCTTCATTAAAAAGATTAGGCCTAAAATCGTCCAGAAATTCTAAAGCGCTAGAATCATTCTGCTCTATTACCTCACGCACCTTTTTTATCCACATTTCCAGGCCGGTTTCACTTCCCGGATGGGCTGAGTCCTTGTATTTCCAGTGAGCGGCATACCCTTTTTCGGCTATCTCATCCATCCGTTCTGTTCTTATCTGCACTTCTACCCATTGTCCCGCGCGACTCATCACCGTGGTGTGTAGGGATTCATACCCGTTGGTTTTGGGTGTGCTTATCCAGTCGCGAAGCCGGTCTGGGTTTGGTTTATAAAAATCGGTAACAATAGAATATACTTTCCAACAAATGGCCTTTTCATCCTCATAGTCAGCTTTTATTATTATTCGAATAGCGAAAAGGTCATAAACTTCTTCAAAAGGGATATTTTGCTTTCGCATTTTATTCCAAATGGAGTATATGGATTTTGGCCTTCCTTTTATAGTAAACTGTATCTTGGCTTTTGTAAGCGCTTGGTTTATAGGTTCAGAAAAATCTTTTATAAACTTATCGCGGGCAGCTTTGGTTTGCTTTATTTTTTCTGTTATAGAGCGATAAGTTTCTGTATCTGTGTACTTCAGGTACAAAT
>Ga0302306_10000443_pt1 | contig 26928 bp, 21 predicted proteins | sample III_Palsa_E3_1_FD_198761 | JGI IMG/M metagenome (GOLD analysis project Ga0302306, IMG submission 198761) | Peat permafrost microbial communities from Stordalen Mire near Abisko, Sweden - III_Palsa_E3_1 | ecosystem: Environmental > Terrestrial > Soil > Palsa > Peat permafrost | place: Sweden...
GATTCCTATCGGCCTCGTGGCCGTCGGGAAGAACGTAAGCTGAAGCAAATGCTGCTGGCCGAGCGAGTTCCGGAGTCGCAACGGGGAACTTGGCCAGTGTTGGAAAGTGCAGGGCGGGTAGTTTGGGCGCTGGGGATGGCGCCAGCCGATGAATGTTCGGCGAAAGCCGCGACCCGTAAGGGCCTGTTGATCGTGGAAGAGAAGGCTTGAGGCGATTTCGAAAGCGGATTTGCTGTTTCCGGCATCTAACATATATAGGCGGTACGTGTTCCGCTGGGATTCTTTGTAATTATTCGCAGTGGCGAAGCGGGCATTCAGCGTTTCGCGTCTGAAACGGGCGAGGTTATAAGGTGAACTCAACAGTTCGAACAATTCTTTTCTGGCTTCTGATGATTTTGCTGGCGGTGGTGCTGTGGAAGATGGCGTCCACTGGCGGCCAATCGGCGCATGAGGCTGAGCCGAGCTACACGGATTTTCTGGGCAAAGTGCAGAGCGGCGGCGTGAAGGATGTCACGATTTACCTGGCTCCGAACAGCGCCGAATTGCAGGGCGAATACCGCGACGCGACGAAGTTCAAGGGCGTCACCATCGCCAACACCGCAATCCCGGACGTAACCAAGTCGCTGCAGGATCACAACGTCCTCTACAACTACAAGGAAGTGAAGACCGCCGACTGGCTGTCCTTCCTCGTGAACTTTGCCCCGCTGATTTTGCTGGTCCTCTTCTGGGTTTTCATGATGAAGCAGATGCAGGCCGGCGGGAACAAAGCGTTGAGCTTCGGTAAGTCCCGCGCGCGCTTGCTGACTGCCCAGCAGAAAAAAGCGACTTTCAAGGACGTAGCGGGAATCGACGAGCCTAAAGAAGAGCTCTACGAAATCATCGACTTCCTCAAAGATCCGCAAAAATTCCAGAAGCTCGGCGGACGCATCCCCAAGGGCGTGCTGCTGGTCGGGCCTCCAGGAACGGGCAAAACTTTGCTGGCGCGCGCTATCGCCGGCGAAGCGAATGTACCGTTCTTCTCCATTTCCGGATCGGACTTCGTCGAGATGTTCGTCGGCGTTGGCGCCAGCCGCGTCCGCGATTTGTTTGAGCAGGGCAAGAAGAACGCGCCGTGCATTATTTTCATCGATGAAATTGACGCAGTCGGTCGCCATCGTGGCGCCGGTCTGGGTGGCGGACACGACGAGCGCGAACAGACGCTGAACGCGCTGCTCGTGGAAATGGACGGATTTGAATCTAACGAAGGCGTGATTTTGATCGCCGCAACGAACCGTCCGGACGTTCTCGATCCAGCGTTGTTGCGTCCAGGCCGCTTTGACCGCCGCGTGGTTGTGCCGCGCCCCGATGTAAAAGGCCGCGAAGAAATTCTTCGTGTGCACACCCGCAAAGTGCCGCTCGCGGAAGATGTGGATCTTTCGGTGATCGCGCGCGGTACGCCAGGCTTTTCCGGCGCTGATCTGGCGAACCTGGTGAACGAATCCGCTCTGTGGGCCGCGCGCCAAAATCGCAAGTTCGTCGCGATGGTCGACTTTGAAATGTCCAAGGATAAAGTCTTGATGGGCGTCGAACGCCGGTCGATGATTTTGTCCGACGAGGAAAAGCGCAACACCGCCTACCACGAGGCTGGGCACGCCCTGGTCGCAGCGATGACTCCCGGGGCTGACCCACTCCACAAAGTGACGATCATCCCGCGCGGTATGGCGTTGGGCGTAACCATGCAATTGCCCATCGACGACAAGCACACTTACACTAAGGAATTCCTGGAAGCGCAACTCGCCGTCTTGATGGGCGGCCGCGCTGCCGAGGAAATCTTCCTGCACCACATCACTACCGGAGCGGGCAACGATATCGAACGCGCGACCGAAATCGCCCGGCAGATGGTTTGCGAATGGGGTATGAGCGTTCTGGGACCGCTGACTTTCGGCAAGAAGGAAGAAGCGATTTTCCTGGGCCGTGAAATCGCACAGCATCGCGATTATTCGGAAGACACGGCGATCAAGATCGACGGCGAAGTTCGCAGCATCGTGACCACCGGATACAGCAAAGCTCGCAACATCCTGGAAACGCAGAAGGAGTTGCTCGAACGAATCGCGCAAGCTTTGCTGGAACGCGAAGTTCTGGACGCTGTCGAATTGAAGCTCTTGATGGCCGGCCAGCCACTGCCGGAAAAACTGCCGCCTCCTCCGCCGGAGCCGCGCGTTTCGGCGAAGGAACCCCAACTTTCACTGCGTCCGGAACCGCGCACCATTCCCGGACTCACCAATGGAGAGAAACCCGCGCCAGCCTGAGAATCGAAAATTCAATTGCTATCGACAAAAGGCCTCGCGATATCGCGAGGCCTTTTTTTCGGGCCAGAGCATTTCTAGCCGATGTTTACGAATTGCGGACGAACGTGGAGATGTTACACCCCGAACTGTATCCAGAGCACTGCGATGGTGGCATCGCGACCAATCGGACGGCTTGCCGCACGCTTTCAACTTTATAAGGCTTGGCCAGGCAGACCACCGCACCCACGTGATGGCTGGCCGCGTAGTCGGCAGGCTTCGCGGAGATGGTGATCAAGATGACCGGAATATGTTGCAGGCGTGGCGTCCCTTTAATCACCGCGCAAAGATCGTGGCCAGAAATGTCCGTGCCCTCTGCTTCCGCGGCTGCGATTATGACGTGCGGAGTTTCGGTCTGGATGATTTCCAGCGCCTGGCGCGGCTTCTCCACCGTGACCACCTGATAGCCGTCTTTCTCCAGGAGTTCCTGCACCGCCCGGCCCACGCGCACATCCGATTCCACCACCAGCACACGGACCTGACTCGCGAACGCTGCCGCGGCTTGCCGGAGTACGAAGGATTCCTCCGGCTTGTTCGACAGAAATTGAATGGCCACTTCGTAACCGTGATTGGGAATGACCGAGCAGCGAATTACTTTCGCGGCCCGCGGCGTATTGATCGCGGTGGGGTTATCCCAGAAGGGGCAGGTCACTTCCAGGTGCTGATCGGCGATATAGCCTGCACGCATGGTCGGCACCCGGATGCCTTCGCGTGAAATATCCAGGCACGTTACGATCTCTTCAAAACATTCCAGCGTACCCACCCCGCCGCAAATCCGCGCACTGACCGAGACCATGGCCCGCGCCCATTTTCGGCGTTCGCGACCTTCCGGCGTTCCAGCGGCGTGACCTTCCGGCATGTGGGGCTTATCAACGATTTCGAGTTGAGGACTCATCGGGTGCTGGCCTCTCAGGTTGTATAAAAGCGCTCCGTCTGTGGCGCTTCGGGCGCTACTGGAATTCTCTATCGGCGAGACGCCTATTTTCTTTAGCACCATCGTCCGCACCGACGGCGGTTCAGCTCTGTTCCACTGTGAATCGAGATGCACTCGCTTCCTCCCGTTTTGGCGTAAAATGAACGCATGTCGAAACAATCGGCAAGGATTTTCGAAGTCAGTTGCCCGTGCTGCCAGGCCAAGCTCACGATCGACGGCGAAATCGGCGCGGTTCTTTCCCACGTCGCGCCGCCTAGGCCGCCATCCTCCGTGGACCTGGATAACACCGCAATTTTGCTACAGAAGCAGGTCGACGCAGTGGAGGCCAAGTTTCGCGCGTCGGTGGAAGCCGAAAAAACCAAAGAAGATTTGCTGGCGCGAAAATTTGCGGAGGGACTGAAGAAAGCGAAAGACGGTCCCATCGAAAAGCCGCTGCGCGATTTCGATCTGGACTAGCCCCACGATGCGGTCGCGGCTGGCACATCCCGAGGTCGGCTTAGGCCGAAGCATTTTTGCAAGATCCTTTGTCCTTGGTGCACTTTTCCTGCTGGTGTGCGTCTGCGTCCCACTCCGGATTAACGCCCAGCACAAGCAAACCGGAGCATTGCCCCGACCGCGGCGGCTGGACGACGGAATCACGTGGAAACGGGATCCGGCGACGGGCGAACTCACCGCGGTTCTTTCGGGTCCGGGCCACGAGGCCAATGCTGCCGAGAACGCGAGTACTTCGCATTCGATCTCGGTCGTGACCCAAGTGGTTCCCATCACCTGCAGCGTGGTGGGAGCCGACGGCGTGGCCATTCAAAACCTGCAGCAAAAAGATTTCCGCGTGTTCGACGACGGCGCCGATCAGCCTATCGTTTATTTTGACGCCTCGAGCCAACCTGCCAGCGTGGCCATCCTGCTCGACGCCAGCCCCAGCGTGCTGCGCGAATCCGACGAAATGAAAAATGCAGCGCGTGCTCTGGTGGATGCGCTGGGCACTTCGGATCAAACCGCTGTGGTCGATTTCTCCGCGCACACTTATTTGCAGATTCCCTTTTCCGATGACTGGGGCGCTATTCGAAAAGCGGTAGGCCGCGTGGACGCCAAGCAGTTGCTGGGAGACACTGGCGGCACCAACATCTACCAGGCAATATTTATAGCGACGAAAGAACTTTTTGCCGGGCGCACCGGACGCCAAGCCATCGTGCTGCTGACCGATGGGCAGGACAGCGGGCTGGGTTTGACCCTCGATCCAGCCACGTCAAGACCGCGGCCCGGCTTGCCTACTAATCAGCTGACTTTCGAAGATGTGCTGCGCGAACTTTCGACTCAGGATGTGCAGGTTTTCGCGGTCTCGACCGAAAGCCGTCCGAAAATCATGACTGCGGATTTTCTGGCCACGCATGCCGGCCAGACTTTGCTGACCGAATCGGCGCGCGATGGAGCAATTCCCGCGTACACCCTGTACCTGGGGGAAATGGTGCGGCGGTCGGGCGGGCAGCTTTATTTTCTGCGCGAAGCGGAAACGCTCGCGGACACTTTTCATCAAATCGCCGTGAAGATCCGGGCTGAATACACCGTCGGCTTTTCTCCCACGACCGCCGGCACGGCGCGAACGCCCCGTGCCGGCTGGCACCAATTGCGCGTGGAAGTGATCGGGCATCCGAATGCCACGGTAACCGCGCGCGCGTCTTATTACGTGCCGTCCAAAAGCGAGGTTCAATAGCGGACCATGTTCCCACCACGAAAACATTTCCGGCTGCGGCTCCCACGGCGAGCGCTCGCGCTCGGCGAATATACCCTGGTAATGGGAATTCTGAATGTGACGCCGGATAGTTTTTCGGACGGCGGACTCTATCTGGATACCGAAGCCGCAGTAGCGCAGGCCATCGCCATGGAAGCCGCCGGCGCACACATCATCGATATTGGCGGTGAATCGACCCGGCCTGGCTCCGCCGGCGTTTCCGCGAATGAAGAGCTCAGGCGAATCCTTCCCGTGTTGGAAAACTTGCGCGGCAAAATTCATATTCCAATTTCGGTGGACACTAGTAAGGCCGAAGTCGCTGAAGCAGCCGCGGATGCCGGAGCTGAAATTCTGAACGACGTCACCGGTTTGCGGAACGATCCTCGGATCGCGGATGTGGCGCAGCGCCAAAAACTTGGGCTCATCTTGATGCACATGCGCGGCACGCCGCGGACCATGCAGCAAGCTCCGTTTGCGCGAAACGTGATTCGAGACGTCACGACGGGCCTGCGGGATTCAATTGCGGAAGCTCTGAATGCCGGCGTCTCTAAGCGGCAAATCGTGATCGATCCCGGAATCGGCTTTGGCAAAAGCCACGAACAAAATTGCGAAATTATGCAGCGGTTGCTCGAGTTAGCGAAATTGGGATTTCCGCTCATGCTGGGGACGTCGCGGAAGAGTTTTTTAGGGACGGCGCTGAATCACGGCGACGGCCAGGATCGGGTTTGGGGAACTGCGGCGACGGTTGCAGCAGGCATCTTGCAGGGCGCGCATATTGTGCGCGTGCACGACGTAGCGGACATGGCCCAGGTCGCACGGATGGCCGATGTTTTACGATCGCCTGGGCTACTACACTCATCACGATAGTGCCTTGATGGCCGTCGCGCTTGGCAGGCATCTAAACCTGCCCGCCTGAAAGGCGGCCGCTACAGGTGGCTATAGATTAGGACTGGGCGAGTTCTTTGGTCCTGAACGGCAAGCGGCGAAGACGTTTGCCGGTCGCCGCGAAGATGGCGTTGGCCACGGCCGGAGCCGTCGACGGAACACCTGGCTCGCCGATTCCACCCGGGGCTTCGTGGCTGGAAATGATGTGCACTTCGACGTGGGGCGCGTCGTTGATGCGAATCACCGGATAATTATCGAAATTGCTTTGCTGCACTTGGCCATTCGCGATGGTGATTTCGTCGAAAAGCGCCGAAGTCAAACCGAACACCACTCCGCCCTGGACCTGGGCTTCGAGCATGTCGGGATTAATGACTTGGCCGCAATCGACGGCGACCACGATGCGATCGATTTTTAGCGTGCCATCTTTCACCACCGTCACTTCCGCCACGTGCGCGACGTAGCTGCCAAATCCGTAGAGCCCCGCGATGCCGCGGCCGCTTCCCACCGGCAGCTTCTGGCCCCAGCCCGATTTTTCCGCCGCGAGATTCAGTACGGCCAACAGGCGTTCTGGATTTACCGGCGCGTCGCTCTCGTTGTCGCTTTCGCCGGAAGGTTTCTGCGTGGTGGTGATCAACTCGCGGTGGAGTTCCAGCGGATCCTTGCCGCTCGCTGCGGCGATCTCATCGATGAAGCTCTGCACCGCGAAATGATTCCAGTTCATATCTACCGCGCGCCAGTAGCCCCGGCGCAGCGACGTGTGCAGGAAACTTTGCTGTAGAAAATAATTGGGCACGGATCCGGCGGGCAATCCGGTACCGGCAATCTCGGTGCCGCCCGTGTCGGGGAGGTCGCCGCCCAGAAAAGTACTGTCGGTGGACGCTGCTGCAATGTGATGCAACCAGGAAGTCACTTGCCCGTTGGCGTCGAGACCGGCCTGCATGTGGTGCCGGCTGATGGGACGATAGTAGTCATGCTTGATGTCGTCGTCACGCGTCCAGATAACTTTCACCGGCGCGCCGGCAGCGCGTGAAACCAAAGCGGCTTCGACGCCGTAATCGATGCACAGACGCCGCCCGAACCCGCCGCCGATTAAAGTGATGTGAATGGTCAGCGCCTCGGGAGGCATTTTCAAGGCGCTGGCCAATGCGGTGGCCATGCCGTTGGGGTTTTGCGTCGGCGCCCAGACCTCGCATTTCCCATCGGTCACCGAAGCGGTGCAGTTCAGCGGCTCCATGGCCATATGCGCCAGAAATGGAGTGTCGTAAGTCGCTTCGATTTTTTTCGAAGCCGAAGCGAATACCGACTCCGGCTCGCCAATCTTCTTCAATTCTTTCCCCGGTGATTTAAGCAGCTCGGCCAGTTGCGCGCTTTGCGTTTCCGATGATTCGTCGGCGCCCGGACCGTTGTCCCATTCGATGATGAGGGCTTTGCGTCCGGCGATGGCTTGCCAGGTGGAATCGGCGACCACAGCCACGCCTCCCCACAAATAATGCTGATGCCCGGAACCTTCTTTGCGCTCCTCGCCAAACAGCGGAGGCATTTCCACTGCGGGAACTTCGAACACTTTTTTGACGCCAGGAACAGCTAGAGCTTTCGACGCGTCAAAGTGTTTCACCTTGCCGCCAACAACCGGCGGCCGGGCCACGACGGCAATCAGCATCCCCGGAACTCTAGTGTCGATGCCATAGTGCGCTTCGCCGACGATGATGTGCTGGCCATCGATCCGTTTCCGTTTGGTGCCGACGATTCGGTAGTCCTTGGGATCTTTGAGCGGAACTTCTTTGGGAACCGGAACGCTGCTCGCCTTTGTCGCCAGCGCGCCATAGCCAAGTTTCTTGCCGGATTTTTTGTGCTCCACAAAGTTGGTGCCGGTGGTCGTGCATTCTGTTTTCGGCACGTTCCAAGTTTCCGCGGCCGCGGCGAGCAACATGTCTCGCGCCGAGGCTCCGGCTTTCCGCAGCGGATCCCAACTGCTCCGGATGCTCATGCTGCCGCCAGTGGTCATGTCGCCGTATTTCGCGTCGCAGTCGGCTTGCTCGATTTTCACGCTGGACCAATCCGCGTCCAGCTCTTCGGCCAGAATCATGGGCAGAGACGTGCGAACGCCCTGCCCCATTTCCGAGCGCGCCACGATCAATCGTATTTCGCCTTCAGGGGAAATCGCGACGAACGCGTTCGGCACAAAATCGGCCTCGGCGGCGCCTGTTTGCGAAAAACCATTCGTCATGTGAAATGCAACGAGCAGTCCGGCGCTGCCAACCGAGCTGGTTTTCAGGAAATCGCGGCGCGATACCTTATTAGCGAAATTGGGAGACGATGCGCTCATCGGGGGGTACCGGCGGCCGTGCGCGCCCCGCACAAAGCTTGTCCGCACCCAAACTTGGTTCCGGTGAATCCAAGGATGGCGCGCGGCACCCAAAGCAGCCGAGTGTCGGGCGCGACTTCGACAGAATGCGTGTGGCCATTTACGGTAGTCGAAATTGGATCCATGGACCTCGTGACTCCGGTTAAATGTGAAAAGCACTGTACTTTCGACGCGACGCAAATGCAATTCGGGAATCGCCACGAGCGCCCCTCGGCCGTATCAGAGTTAACGTGCCCGTTACTTTGCCGATGAGAGTTCGGGCCGCCGTTCACAGTTCATTAACGATGGCCTTAACGCAGCCGATATAGATTGATATCGTGTGGTTCGGCAGTACCGGCCGAAAAAGAAGTGATTCGCACGATTTGCTCGAACAGGGTAAAATCGGGGCCTCAGACTAAAACGAAAAGGAGCATTTATGAGCGCACCTTCCTCCGCAGGACCTTCTGCCGCAACAATAGAACTGATCAAACAAAAGGCCAAGCTGCTGAGCATTTATTCGATGATGTCCACCACGGCGGCGGGCTCCGGCCATCCGACCTCCTGCATGTCGGCGGCGCAACTGGTCGCGGGCGTTTTCTTCTACGCCATGAAATTCGATCCGAAGAACGCGAACTCGAACGACGACGACCGCTTCGTGCTCTCCAAGGGCCACGCAGCGCCGCTGCTGTATTCGGCCCTCGCGGAAGCCGGAGTGTTCCCGGTTTCGCGCGTGATGACCCTCCGCGAATTTTCGAGCGAGCTGGAAGGCCATCCGACGCCAAAGATTCACGGTGTGGACGCGGCGACAGGTTCCCTCGGCCAAGGATTGTCGGTCGGAGCAGGACTCGCCATTGGCGCACGGATGGATAAAAGCCCCACGCGCGTGTACGTGCTTACCGGTGACGGTGAATTAGCGGAAGGACAGATCTGGGAAGCGGCCGCGTTCGCGGCGCATTATAACCTCGACAATTTGACGGTGATTTGCGACATCAACCGCCTGGGCCAAAGCGAGCCCACCATGTACCAGCACGATATGAATCGCTACCGGCTGAAGTGGGAATCCGAAGGATTCGACACCCAGGTGATCGACGGTCATGACGTCGCCGCGGTGCTGGCGGCGCTCGACAAGGCCAAGGCCACCAAGGGTAAGCCGCAGGCAATTATTGCGCGGACGATTAAGGGCCACGGCTTCAGCCAGGTTGCTGACAAATTGAACTGGCACGGCAAGCCGTTCTCCAAGGAACAACTCGCTGCGGCGATTGCCGAACTGGGCGGCGGACCAACTGTGCCGCCGGATCCGGGAAAATCGTACGAACGCAAGCCGCTGCCGACGCCTCCTGATTTCCCGGCGCCGGCCGCGCCGGATTACGCCGCAGACGCCAAGGTCGCTACGCGCGAGGCTTACGGATTTGCGTTGAAGCGCGTAGGCGCAGTGAACAAACAACTGGTGGCACTCTCCGGGGACGTGAAGAACTCCACATTCTCTGAAACTTTCCAGGATGCCGAACCGGATCATTTCTGGCAGGGCTACATCGCCGAACAAAATTTGGTTAGCGTCGCAGTAGGCCTGCAAGCGCGGGGCAAAGTGCCTTTTGCCGACACCTTCGCCTGCTTCCTTTCGCGCGCATACGACAACGTACGCATGGCAGCGATCAGCCGGGCCAACATCAATCTGTGCGGCTCGCACTGCGGCGTATCCATTGGCGAGGACGGACCGTCGCAGATGGCGCTCGAGGATATCGCGATGTTCCGTGCGATTCACGGTTCGGGAGTTTTCTACCCGGCCGACGCGGTTTCCACCGAGCGGCTGGTCGACACCATGGCCCGGCGGGTGGGAATCAATTACCTGCGAACGTCGCGGCCGAAGTTTCCAATTCTGTACTCCAAAGACGAAAAATTCCCGATTCCAGGATTCAAAGTCCTGCGCAAGAGCGATCAAGACAAGGTCACGGTGATCGGCGCGGCGGTTACTCTACATGAAGCGCTGAAAGCTGCGGATGAATTGAAAAAGGCTGGTACGGCGATCCGGGTCATCGACTTGTACTGCGTGAAACCCATCGACGGCAAGGCAATCGCGGCGGAAATCGCGGCGACCGGCGGAAAGCTGATCACCGTTGAAGACCACTGGCCAGAAGGCGGAATCGGAGAGGCCGTGCTGTCCTCTCTGGCCGCGGTCGGCGCCGCGCCAACGAAGTTCAAGCTGATGGCCGTTAACGCCATGCCCCATTCCGGAAAACCGGAAGAATTGGTGGATGCGTTCGGCATCTCCGCACGAGACATCATTACTGAAGTAAAAGCGATTCTGTAAGAACCGACCACATCTTTAAGCTCAGTCGAGGGATCGCATCGGTCCCTCGTGTTCCACGAGAAACTCACCGAGGTTAACTCATTGGCAGAGAAGCGGGTACTGGTCGGGATGATTCCGGAAGTGGTGGTAATCGATCCCGGTGAACAGGTGGAATGGATTTCGAACGCTGGGAACCTTAAGGTTGAGTTCGACGCGAAGCGCTCGCCATTCTCCTCGAATGTGTTTCAGGCCCCGCCGGGAGTCCGGTTGGTCAGCGGGCCCACCCGCCCGGGATTAAATCCTGGGTCTTATCGATACCGGATGTCGTTGAATGATGTGGTTCTGGCCCAGGGCGAAGTTCTGATTCGCGGCGAAAACAAGGAGATCGCTTAGTCGCCAGCCGCTGCGGTGAACGCTCGCTCGCGTTCCTGCGACACCGAATCGGCCAGGATGCGGCGCACCGGAGCCAGCATCGACGCGGCGACCGGCTTCCCGCTGCCCACGCTGGTTTCGGCCAGCTTGCGGGGAAATTCCCGTCGGCGGTCCAGCCACAGCCCAAACTCCTGTAGCAAATCACCCGCGACGTTGGGATCGTCCGTGCGTTCGACGCCCCAGAAACGCAGCCGTTCCTCATTCTTTTGCAGCAATTGCAGGGATTGCTCGAGTTTCTTCATTGCCGCATTAAACGAAGACGCCAGGAAGTACACGGACAATGACCAGCTGCCGTGCCCGAAGGTCACCCGGATGCGGATGTTGTATTTGCCGTTCTGGTTCTTTTCCATCGCACAGATATAGGTGTTTTGAGACGAGATTCGATTCGACACAGTGTTTTTTGACCTTCCGTTATTGCGAAAATCTCCAAAATCCACCGAACCGGCGATTTGACTACCAGCCGTCCGCATCCTTGAAAATTCAACGAGCTTGTTTGCTTTGATTCTCTTTCCTGGCATGGGACTGCTCCTCAAAGCGTAATGCCAATTTTTACAAGGCTGGGAAGAAGTGCCTTGGAGCCGGACCCCGCTGGCTACGGGGCAGGAACTGCGGAAGAAATAGTCTAGCGAACGGGGAGAGGGAGGGCAAGAATAGACTTGGAAATTATAAACCTATTACTATTAATGACTTACAGCGAGGTCCGGCCACCGAGCCGCTTCATCGCATCGGCATTGATGGTGAGCTTGCCTTCCTTCTTGAGCCTATCTTCGAGGGCGGTTTTGAACGCATCATAGGCCGCGTTCTGCTTGGCCTGGAGCAATTGCTGCCGAATTTGGTCCGCCTGTAGGATCAATTCGTTCTGAATGACGGGTTCGTGGCCGACAATGCGGTAGACCAACCAGTTTCCGGCGACCAGTTTCGGGGCGCTGACCTGATTCACCGGCATGGTGAAGGCGCTTTCGATCAAAGTGCCCGCGCCGACGTCCGGAACGGAACCGGTGCGCGAGAATGAGTCCGAAGTCTTGGTAGTCAGATTGAGTGATTCCGCCGCTTTGTCTAGAGCTTCGCCGCCCTGGGCGAGTTTGGAGAGCTCAGCTGCCTTCGATTGGGCTAGTTCGAGCGATTTGTCCTTCTGATAGTCCGCTAGAACGCGGTCGCGGACCTCGGCCAGCGTACCCTGATGGGCCGGGACGATATCTTTGGGCGTAACGATCACATCACCCTGTGAAGTCTGAATCGGCTGGCTCAATTCGCCGGGACGAAGCTGGAATAGCGCGGCGCGAAGTTCGGCGGAATTACCGAACGCGGACACCGGATCCGTGGCAGCCGCCGGAGCGGATTCACCCAGCTGCAAGTTAAACTTCTTGGCGACGTCATCCAAAGGCTGGTGATTCGATTGCCGGACCGCCGCGGCCATATCGCCCGAGATCTTATTCGCCTGCGCCGTAACCTGCTCTTCCAGCACTACCGGCTGAATCGTATTGCGGACTTCGTCAAAAGTCTTGGTATGCGCGCTCTCGTGGTCGAGGACCTTGATGATGTGGAACCCGTACTGGGTTTTCACCAGGTCCGATATCGAGCCCTTGGGCAGGGTGAAAGCCGCTTGCTGAAATTCCGGCACGGTCTGGCCTTCGATAATCCAGCCCAGATCGCCGCCCTTCGGCTTGGTGGCGTCGTCCTCGGAGAACTTCTTCGCCAGGTCCTCGAAATTGGCGCCGGATTTGGCCTTTTTCAGGACGTCTTCGGCCTTCTGCCGGATCTCGGCTATTTCAGCGTCGGTCTTGCCGATGGTCTTGAACAAAATATGTTCTACATGGACTCGGTTGGCGACCATGTAGTCTTCGACGTGCGCGTTGTAATAGGCATGCAAAGCCGCGTCGCTGGCCTGCGCGGTGCCGCGTAGACGGTTCAAATCGAGCAGGGCGTAGCGCGCCGAACGCTTTTCCGGGACTTGATACTGGCCAACGTGTTTCGAGTAATACTCGGACAATTCCGCGTCGCTCGGTTGAATCGTCGAAGCTAGATCCGCAGGTTTGATTAGGGCGTACTCGATTTGAACTTTTTCATTCCGGCGCAGGAATTCGCGCTGAATTTCATCGGGGCTGACGGTAATCGCGTCGGTGACCAGCTGATGGAACTTTTCCTGCAGCATCTGGTCACGCAGATACTCCTCAAACTGCGGAACCTGCATGCCGATCCTGTTTTCTACTTCGGTGGTGTACTTGTCTTTCAGCCAAACGTCGCCATTCCAGGCGGTGGGGAGAATCTGCTTGATGCGATCGGAAAGTTCGTCGTTGGTAACCTGAATTCCCATGCGCTGCGCCTCGACTTCCAGCGCTTGTTTGAAGACCATCTGATCCAGAACCTGTTTGGCGTAAAAACCGCGGAGGGCGTCGGGCACTGACTGGCCGCGCGTGGCCAGGTTCAGTTGCTGCTGCACTTCAAAAGCGGTGATGTCTTTGCCACCAACCGTCGCGACCGAATCGGGGCTAGCATTAAACGTGGAACTACCCAGCCCGGGGATCAGGTAGGTGAGCATGCTCAGGCAGATGATGCCGAGCAAAACGCCCATGGTGATTTTCACCCACCGGTTACCTTCTTTGTCCCGCTGCTGGATACTCTTCAACATGGCTGTCTGTAGCTCCCCCGTATAGCAAAGCAAACAATTATACGGGACGCGCCGGTATTGCTCAATGGCTATGAAGATTTGAAGCCGGATCGCTCGAAGAGGGTTGCTAGCCGCCGTATTCCCAGGGGGAGTCGGCGACGGTGAGTGGCGTTACTTCCTGGCGAATCTCGGCGTTGACCACTTCCAGAATTACCAGAGCGTGATCGCCGTGTTGCTGCAGGATTTCACGAACTTCACACTCCAGGTGCGCGTGGGATTTGGTCAGCACCGGCGCCGACGTTTTTTCTCCGCTAGCGTAAGGTTCGCCATTCAGCAGACCGGCGGATTCTTTGGCCGAGGCAAAAAAGGTTTGAGCCAGGCTAGCTTGTTCCTTGTCCAGAATGTGCAGCACCGCCTGGCGGCTCTCCGCCACGCACTCCAGAACGTTGCCATCCTTGCGCAACGCGGCCATCAACAAAGGTGGCTTGAATCCGGCCTGCGAAACCCAGGTGACGGTGGCGGCGCCAAATTTTTCGCCGCTGCGGGAAGTCATCACGTAGATGCCGTTGGTCAGCAGCCGCAGCGCTTTTTGTCTGATTTTTGGGTCCATGGACGCAAGGAAATTCTACTGTATTTCTGACCGTACTGACGGAATCGGGATTGCCAATGTCTTACGATTTCTTGGGTGGTTCGTACCCGAAGATCGCTTTCAATTCCAAAAATTCTTCCAGGCCCGCTTCGCCCCACTCGCGGCCATTTCCCGATTGCTTGTAGCCGCCGAAGCAGCCGTCGAAAGCGGATCTGGCCCCGTTAATATGCACGTTGCCGGCGCGAATACGTTTAGCTACGCGGCGGGCGTGATCCACATCGCCGGATGTAACGTATCCCGACAGGCCATAAGGCGTATCGTTCGCGATCGCGATCGCATGTTCCTCATCGTCGTAGGGAATCATGCATAGCACTGGCCCGAAAATTTCTTCGCGAGCGATGGTCATATCGTTGCGCACATCGGCAAAAACCGTGGGTTGAACGAAGTAGCCCTTGGTCACCCCGTCAGGTTTTCCCAACCCGCCCGCCACCAGCGTGGCCCCTTCTTCCAGACCCTTGTTGATCAGGCGTTCGACCTTAGCAAACTGGGCTTTCCCGGCAAGTGGACCAATATGCGTCGCTTCCGCCAGCGGGTTTCCAGCTTTAGTGGCCTCGGCGGCCTGTCTCGCGGCAACGATTGCCTCGGGCATCTTGGCTTTCGGCACCAACATGCGGGTGGGAGCGTCGCAGGATTGACCTGTATTGCGGAAACAGCTTTGCACCCCCTGCTTCACCGCCTTCTCCAGGTCGGCATCATCCAGAATGATGTTCGCGGATTTTCCGCCAAGCTCCTGTGTAACACGTTTCACCGTCGGTGCGGCGGCCTGCGCCACTGCCACCCCTGCGCGCGCAGAACCAGTGAAAGAAACCATGTCGATGTCCGGATGCGAAGCGATCGCCGCGCCAACAGTTGGCCCGTCGCCATTCACCATATTAAAAACGCCGGCGGGCGCTCCCGCTTCATCGAGAATCTGCGCAAACAGATAAGCGGAAAGTGGAGCAAGTTCGCTCGGTTTCAGTATAACGGTGCACCCGGTAGCAATCGCTGGAGCCACTTTGCAGACGATCTGGTTCATCGGCCAATTCCACGGTGTGATAAAACCACATACGCCAACCGGCTCCTTGCGCATCATCGTGCTGCCGTGCATTTCTTCGAATTTGAAATAGCTCAGGATTCGGACCGCTTCGTTCAGATGCGCCAATCCTACCGGCGCTTGTGCTGCGCGTGTGAGCGACATGGGCGCGCCCATTTCCCAGGAAATCGTCTCGGCCATTTCCTCGATTCGACTCTGGTAGACCTCGATTATTTTTCGCAACAATGCAACGCGGTCCTCGAGTCTCGTCTCGGAGAAAGATGGAAAGGCGCGTTTCGCCGCGGCTACCGCTTTATTGACGTCCGCGATGCCGCCCAGCGAGATGGTCGCGATGGTCTCTTCGGTGGCCGGGTTCGTCACACTGAAATCGGATGCCGCGGCTGGCGCAACCCACTTTCCGTCAATATAAAATTGCCGACAATCCTTCATCCCTACCCTCCAGAATCAGGCCCAATCGCGCGATCGATCCAAATGTACGACAGTCAGCCCGCCCAACAACGCCAACTCATTGTATCCTCGGAAGGGTGCGAAGATGGAGCTCCGGACGAGGTTGAGATTAGGGAGCAACGCCGTTTATGATTGAGCTTTCCATGAAAAAGATTACCAAGGATCAGAGCCGGGACACGGGCATGGCCGTGGTCCTGCTGCTTTTGCTAATTTTTGCGTCGAAGAAAAAAGAAGGGTACCTGCTGGCGGCGATCATCCTGCAGGTCGTCAACATGGCCGTGCCGCAAGTTTTCAAGCCGGTGGCGGTGGTCTGGCTGGGATTTTCCGAGCTACTCGGTGCGGTGATGTCGAGGATTTTGCTCTCGATCGTGTTCTTCGCGGTCGTCACACCCATTGCGGTATTCCGCCGGCTGGTCGGCAAGGATTCCTTGAAGCTGCGCGCTTTCAAAGCTGGTAAAGACTCCGTGATGGTCGAGAGAAATCACACGTTTATTGGCCGGGACCTCGAACGGCCGTACTAAATCGAAGGAGAAGAAATGGATTTCCTGAAGGATTTGTGGGGGTTTCTGAAAGACCGGAAAAAATTCTGGCTGCTGCCGCTCATCATCATCATGTTGATGTTTGGCGCCCTGATGGTCTTCGCCGGCGGCTCGGCCCTCGCGCCGTTTATTTATACTTTGTTTTAGTTCGCGCTCAAATCTCGTAAGGAAATGGAATGAAGAAAGCGGTCCTCGGAATATCGGCCTACTACCACGATAGCGCAGCAGCGATTCTGGTCGATGGCCAGATCGTCGCTGCGGCCCAGGAAGAACGGTTCACCCGCAAGAAGCACGATTCATCCTTCCCGATTAACGCTTGCCGCTACGTTCTGGAAGAATCCGGAATCGATTACAACGACCTGACCGGCGTAGCGTTCTACGACAAGCCATTTTTGAAGTTCGAACGCCTGCTGGAGACATACCACGCCTTTGCGCCCAGTGGATTCTTGAGTTTCCTTTCCGCCATGCCCGTGTGGATCAAAGAAAAGTTATTCATGCGCAGCATGCTGGGTAAGCACCTCGCGGAACTCGGCACCGCCAAAATTCCGATGTACTACCCTGAGCACCATCTGTCGCACGCGGCCAGCGCCTTTTATCCATCGCCCTTCGAAGAAGCGGCCATCATCACGATCGACGGCGTCGGTGAATGGGCCACCACGACCATCGGGCGCGGGCGCGGCAAAGACATTGAAATCCTCAGCGAGCTGCAATTTCCCCATTCCGTGGGCCTGCTTTATTCCGCGTTCACCTATTACACCGGCTTTACGGTGAATAGCGGCGAATACAAGCTCATGGGTCTCGCGCCATACGGGAATCCCGACTCGCCGCGGACCGCGGAGTTCAAAAACAAAATCCTCACTGATCTAATCGATGTCCGCAAAGACGGCTCGATTTTGCTGAACATGGATTACTTCGAATACGCCACCGGCCTAAAAATGGCCAACGAGGCGAAGTGGGAACAACTTTTCGGGGTGCCACGCCGCAAGCCAGAGTCGGAACTTACCCAGGTTTATATGGACCTGGCCCTGGCGATCCAGCAAGTGACCGAAGAAATCGTAATCAAGATTGCCTCCGCGGCGCGACAACTGACCGGCTGCAAGAATCTGGTGATGGCCGGCGGCGTCGCGCTCAATTGCGTGGCGAACGGAAAATTGCTGCGCGCTGGAATTTTCGACGATATTTGGATCCAGCCCGCCGCCGGAGACGCCGGCGGAGCCGTCGGCGCGGCCTATGCCGTGTGGCACATCCAGCAACGCCAAGAACGCCAGGTGACTCGCCATGCCGACGCCATGCAGGGATCGTACTTGGGACCAGAATTCTCCGACAAACAGATTGCCCGGGCGCTCGAAAAACATGACGCCAAAGCGCGCCACTATGACGATTTCGAGCAACTCGCAACCGACGTCGCTGCAAAACTCGCCGAAGGAAACGTCGTAGGCTGGTTTCAGGGCCGTATGGAATTTGGCCCGCGCGCATTGGGCGGACGCAGCATCCTCGGCGATGCGCGAAATCCCGAGATGCAAAAAAAGCTAAATCTAAAGATCAAATATCGCGAAGGGTTTCGGCCTTTCGCGCCTTCGGTCCTCGAAGAGGAAATCGCGGAACACTTTGAACTCGACCGGCCCTCTCCTTACATGTTGATTGTTGCGCCGGTTCGCCAGGATAAACAAATTCCCCTTCCGAAAAATTACAACGAAAAATCTCTGTACGAACGGCTCTATTTTCTGCGTTCCGATCTTCCTTCCATCACCCACATCGATTATTCGGCTCGCATCCAAAGCGTCAGCAAAGAAACAAATCCACGATACTGGGAATTAATTCACGAATTCAAAGAGCTGACCGGGTACGGCGTGATCGTGAACACCAGCTTCAACGTGCGTGGCGAACCCATCGTCTGCACGCCGGAAGACGCCTATCGCTGCTTCATGCGGACTGAGATGGATTTTCTGGTGCTCGGGAATTACGTCCTGGACAAGAAGGACCAACCGGCCGTAGCCGATGAATCTGACTGGCGTGCCGAATTCAAACTGGACTAGCCGATTTAATTCTTCTGCGGCGCAGTCTCTCCCAGAATCTTTCGGATCTCGTCGGCCTGGCTGTAATTGGGGCTGATCTGTAGCGTGTATTGGAGCTGTTTTTTCGCCGAGTCAAAATCGTTGGCTTTCTGATACGTCATTCCGAGATGGTAGTGGTAAGTCGGATTCTGCGCGTCGCTCTTGATCGCTTCTTGAAATAGACCGATCGCCGATTGATAGATGCCCTGCTTGTAGTAGGCCCATCCGAGCGTGTCCGCGGAATTCGGCGAATCCGGCATGCCTTTCCGCGCGGTTTGGGCCAACGTCACCGCGACACTCAAGTCGCCACCGTGTTCCAGCATGAGGTACGAAAGATTGTTGGCTGCGAGCGCGTAGTCGGGACGTATCGCCAGGGCCTTCTTGTAAGAATCCTCCGCTTCCTGCCACTGATTCCGGGTTTCCAGCAAGCTGCCAAGCGCAACGTAAATTCGCACGTCATTCGGATTTGCCGCTATGGCGCGGTGATAGGCTTCAATCGCCTGGTCCACCGAGCCCCGAGAAATCTGGGCGCTCGCCAGCATCAGGAACGCGTTCATATTATTTGGATCCAGTTCGGTCGCTTTCTGAAACGCCGCTTCCGCTTTGGCGGAGTCCTGGTTGCGCATCTCAAGTTGGCCGAGAAGAACGTACAACGCGCCATTTGCCGGAACTTTCGCCATCTGCTCCTGAAGAACGCGCAGAGCCTTAGCGTTATCCCTTTTTTGCAACGAGACATTGACGAGGCCTGTGATGGCCTGAATATCCGCAGGATTGCGTTTGAGCGCCTCGCCGTACAACTGCTCGGCTTCGTCAAATTTCTTCTGGCTCAGGCGTAGGTCGCCAAGCCGGGAGTAGCCCGCAGGACTCTGTGGCGCCGCACTGATCGCGCGCTTTAGGTCCGCTTCCGTCCCCGGTAAATCCTTCTTGAGATAAAGGGCCTCCGCGTGAAGGATGTAGCCTTCCGGCGATTTTGGCTCCAGCATCATCAGCCGTCCGCCGGTCTCTTCGAGGAGCGCTTGGTCGCTTCTGCGCGCCGCTAAAGCGGCTAGCGCCCGCAAAGGCTCGACCATGTTCGGCTGCAATTTCGAAGCTTGGCGCCATTCCGCCTCCGCTTGGCCTGCATTTTGCGTCGCGGCATAGGCGACTCCCAGCTGGTAGTGTGCGGCGGCGTTATCCGGAGCACTCTTCACCGCCTGCTCGAGAATGTGAACGGCGTCGGACGCTTTGCCCTGCCGAACCAGAATTTGGCCTCGCAGGATTTGCGCATTGGGATCGGACGGCGAGTTCTTCAGGAAATTGTCGACGACCTTCGATGCCTCGTCGACTTTATTTTCTTGCAGCAGCAGTTCCGTAAGCATGCGCGAAACGATTGGATCTTTGGGATGTTCGGCGTTCAACGAATTGAGTTCTGCGGCGGCCTTATCGAATTCGCGCTGCCCGAGATAAAACTCAGCCAGCATGCGGTAGGCGTTGGGATTGTCTTTCAGCCCGGACTTCGTATCCTGTAAAGTTTTTTCCGCGGCATCCTTCTGACCTTCGTTCAGATAAAGGGTGGCTAAAGTCGCGCGCGGATAAGGATTAGCAGGGTCGGCCGCGATCGCCGCCTGGTATTGCTTCTCGGCGTCCGCCCAGCGTTTCTGACGTTGATAAAAGCTTCCCAGAGCGAGTCGCGCGGGAAGCGATTTTTCATCGAGAGCAACCGCCTTCATGTAGCTCTGCTCGGCGGCAGCCAAATCTTTCGATTTTTCTTGAATGATCGCCAGATTCAGCTCGGAACTGGAGCGCGAAGGATCCATCTGTACCGCTTGCTGCGCCTCCGTCAAGCCTTTCCCCAGATCTCCCTGCGAAGCGTCCGCGCTAGAAAGGATGGACTGGGCGGTGGCATTTTTCGGGTCGTATTTGAGCACGATGGTCGCGCGGTCTCGCGCGTCGGACAGCTTTCCCGCGGCCAGGAATAAATTCGCCAGATCGATCTGCGCCGGCACATTCTCAGGATTGAGCGTCACCGTAGCCATCAGTTGCTGGTAGGCGCGGACCCAATCCGCTTCCTTCAGATAGGTTTGGGCAAGCTGATAGTGCGCCTCGGTGTATTTCGAATCGAGTTGAATCGCGTTCTGAAATTCCAAGGCGGCTTCGGGGAATTTTCCCTGCTGGAAGTAAGCTTGCCCACGATCAAAATGTTTTTTCTTCAGAACCTGCGGATCGCGGCTGCACGCAGCAAATAGCCCCGCCACCAAAATTACCGCAATTAGCGAAGTCAATCCTTTCCCCAAGCGCATAGGCTCCTCGTTCGAACAGTGCTCCGGCCGGCCGGAATCCACGAATGCTACACCTTCACGGTAGCGCATACCACTGCCAGGCCAAAATGGATGGCGGAACCCGCAACAAGTCTCACAAATGGACACGTACGAAAAAAAATCGAATATTGTGACGCCCCTAAACACCCCAATTCTGAAAAGGGCCGCGCATCCCCGGTCAGGAAGTAAGTAACTGAAAACAAGATGCTTATAAGACCCATAACCAAAAGGCGTTCGGGATCAATGAACGTTCAGAAAAACTCCCCTACTTTAGGCAATAAGGGAAAGTATTTTACCCATTCATGGAACAAGCCAAGGAATTGCCATCTCAGAGTCTAGCGTCGCCACCCCTCGATTCTATTGTCTTCATTGAAAATAAATGACTTATACTTTAAGCCAGCTCCCGGCCGGTGGGTCAGTAGGTGGAACCTACATTGCAGTCCTAGTGAAATTGTCTGGGAGTACTATCGTCCACTTCCAAGACCTCGACAAATATAGACACAGGCCAAGGCATACAGCGAATGACGACTAACGGACTTGAAGGCTTGATGGTGCGGGAAGACCGCGATTTCGTCGGCGGAATCTGCGCGGCAATGCAGACCCTCGAGAGCGTCCTGGCGGAAATCGCCGTTACTAATATTCCCGTGTTGCTGGTCGGAGAGAGTGGTACCGGAAAAGCCATGTTTGCCCACCGCCTGCACAGCCTATCAGCGCGCTCCGAAGAAAGACTAGTCAGCATCACTTGTGCGGCGATGAATCCGGCGCTGCTCAGCGCCGAATTGGAGTTGAACACGAACGGTGTTTCCGGGATTCCCAGCCAGGAAAGCTCGATCGGTTCCGTCTTTTTCGAAGAAATCAGCGAGCTCGACGCGGCCTGCCAGCGAAGTTTGTTATACGCACTGCCCGGCGACGGTCCCGCACGCCGCGGATCACTGACCGCGCGAGTGATTTCGACCACCAGCCGGAACCTCGATGAGGAAATGCGCGCCGGACGGTTTCGCAGTGAATTGTATTACCGGATTAACGGCGTGTGCCTTCGACTGCCTCCGTTGCGCGACCGGCGTGAAGACATTCCCATTCTGGTCGAATTTTTCCTGAACAAACATTCCGCGCAGTTTGGCAAGCCGAGACCCTCGCTGAGTCCGCGAGCGATGCGCATGCTGCTCGATTATTCCTGGCCCGGGAATATTCGCGAACTGGAAAACGTCGTGAAGAAAATTGTGGCGCTGGGCGACGAGCACTTGGCTCTTACCGAATTGACGAGAACCCCGGTGGAACGCGTGGTGGAAGTCTCCGAACCACCTGCCTACTCGCTGAAACAAGCGGCCCGCGCGGCGTCGCGCGAAGCGGAACGGGATTTGATTCTAAAAGCCCTCGAGCACACGCGCTGGAATCGCAAGCGTGCCGCTCAGGAACTGCAGATCAGTTACAAATCGCTCCTGTACAAGTTGAAGCAGATCGGCGTGCAAGATTCCGAGACCCGGCAAAGAGGATAAGGCGAGATGCAAATTAGAACTTCGATTTGGATTTTGATTTCGGTTCTGACCCTGGCGATTTCCGCGAGCGCGCAACAGAACGCGGGATCGAAACAGCCCAGCCAGCCGGGGGCTCCGGCGGTGGCTACCGAAGTGTCGAAGCCAGCGGCCACCGCTGACGGAAATTACATTATTGGCCCCCAAGATGTGCTGGATATCAGCGTGTGGAAAGAGCCGGAAGTGTCTCGAGTCGTTCCCGTCCGTCCCGACGGAAAGATTTCGCTGCCCCTGCTGAATGACGTTCAGGCGGCCGGCTTGACTCCTGCAGCGTTGGCGTCGCAAATCACCGAAAGCCTGAAGAAATACGTAACCAACCCCCAAGTGACGGTGATCATCACCACCATCAATAGTCAGCGGGTCTATCTTCTCGGCGAGGTAACCCGGCCAGGAGCGTTCCCGATGATCCCGGGAATGACGGTGCTGCAGGCGGTGTCAAGTGGCGGCGGCTTTACCCAATTCGCCCGAACCAAAGGCATCTACGTGCTGCGCAACGAAAACGGCAAGCAAGTGAAATACCCGTTTAACTACAAAGAAGTGATCAGCGGGAAAAAACCGGAACAGGACATTACCCTGAAAGCCGGCGATACCATTGTGGTTCCTTAGGACCTAGAGGCGATGCACAAGAAGCTTCACATTCTGGGCGTTTCGCTCTGCGCCGCCGCGCTGCTGGCGATCCCTGTCCGTGCGCAACAGCCGCAGGATCAGGATCAATCGCAACCGCCCGCTCAGAATCCGAATAGTCCATCCGAAAATCCGGCGCAGCCTATCCCGGCGATTCGTTCGCCGCTGGCCGGCATCAATGGCACCGACGACGATCGCGACGTTACCCAAAAAACGTTGCCCGATACCACTCCCCTGACCGGGGTTGAGCCGATCTCCCTCGGACGGGCCCCGCTCGAGCACAATTATTGGCAGCCGCAGTTCAAGATTTTTTCGACCGCCGATTCGGACGAACTGAGCGCGTCCGGCTCCAGCGGGTGGGGAGACTTCACTTCGTTTTTGGGAGGAGTCGACCTGCACGACGAATCCGGGATGTCCAATCTGACTCTGAGCTATCTGGGTGGCGGAACGGTTTCCGTCGGCGGCGACGCAGGCAGTTCGACGGTCCAGCAGATCGGAACCATTGAGGCCCTCAGCTGGCGCCGGCTTAAGCTTCAGTTCATCGATCAGTTTAGTCTGTTACCCGAATCTTCCTTTGGGTATACCGGGCTCGGGAGCGGGGTATCGCTACCCGGGGGTGGCTCCATTGGATTGCAACCTGGGCTGACGCCTGGTGATTCGATTTTGACCACGCGAGGATTGCGTGCCAGCAATTCGTTTCTGACGGAGGCCGATGTCACTCTGGATCGGCGATCATCGCTGACCTTTGCGGGCGGCTATTCACTCATCCATTATTTCGACAATGATCTAATCGATTTTGGCGATGCGATCTTTCAAGCCGGCTATAACTATCAGCTGACCGCCAAGGACAGCATTGGCGTTTTCTATCGTTTCAGTGGTTATCGTTACTCTGGATTCAATCAGTCTATCAACGATAACTCGTTTCAAGCTACCTACGGACGCCGCATAACCGGGCGCTTTTATTTTCAAGTTCAAGGCGGCCCGGACATCACGTTTGTGAACAGCCCAATTACCACCACGTCAACTTCTACGACGTCCGGTGGTCAGATGCGGGAAATTTACTGGTCCTTTAGCGCTAACGTCCAATACCAATTGCAAAAAGTGGCGTTGTCCGCGCAATACGCTCACGGAGTTAGTGGCGGCTCCGGAGTTCTGCTGGGATCGTTATCCGACACCGTTTCTGGAACCGCCAGTCGCCAGCTCACCCGTCAATTGAACGGCAGCGTGGTCGTGGGCTATTCCCGCAACAAGGGCATTGACCCCTTCGGAACGACCTCGATAGCCCAGAGCTTTGGCTTTTGGTACGGCGGAGTCAGTTTTGATCGGACCTTGGGCCGGGCGCTGGACGTAAATCTGAGTTACCAACTTCAGCACCAGGCGTCGAACGCGGATTTTTGTGTGGGAACTGTCTGTAACCAGGATTTGACCCGGAACCAGATTAGCGTCGGACTGAGTTGGCACCGGCAACCGGTCGCGTTCTAGAAACAGGAAATCACCGCACGTGCGAATGAGGATCGAATGGCACAACGAGAACTAACTACAGCTGACTACCTGGCGATGCTCCGGCGGCACTGGGTCATGATTCTGGTCTGCACCATTATCGGCGGCCCGCTCGCCTACAGTGTGTCGCGTTTCTTGCCGGTCAAATACAAATCCCAGACTCTCGTGCTTATCGAGCAGCAGTCCGTCCCCGAGAAATACGTAACCTCCATCGACACCTCCGACATCAGCCAACGACTCTCCAGCATGCAGCAACAAATTTTGAGCCGCAGTCGGCTGGAGCCGATTATCCGGCAATACGGGCTGTACTCCAGTGAAGCCCAGAAAACTTCAATGGACATTCTAGTGACCCGGTTGCAAGCGGCCATCGAAGTAACGCCGGTTGCACCCATGGCGGAAACGCGCTCACACGAACTGCCCGGATTCAACGTCGCCGTAACTTGGGACAGCGCCCGGACTGCCCAAGAAGTATGTACGGCAGTGACTTCAATGTTCATCGAAGAAAATCTGAAATCGCGGCAACAGCATTCCGAAGAAACGACTCAGTTCTTGAGCCAGCAACTCGTCGACGCCAAGACCAATCTCGACGAACAAGACGGGAAATTGGCTACGTTCAAAAGCCACTACATGGGCGCTCTTCCGGATGAAGAACAAACCAATTTGAATTTACTCACCGGGCTCACTTCCCAGCTCGACGCGGCCACTCAGGCTTTGTACCGCGCGCAACAAGACAAGAGTTTTGCGGAAACCATGCTGAGCCAGCAAGTCTCGGCCTGGCAGGCATCCCAAACCGGGCACAATCCGGCGACTCTCGAGCAACAGCTGATTGCCATGCAAACGCAGTTGGCTACGCTGCAGTCTCGCTACACCGACGATTATCCCGACGTTGTCAAAACTAAGGCTGACATCGCCGCCTTGCAAAAAAAGATGTCCGAAGACAACCAGCCCGGAGCGCAAGCAGCTACCAAAGAACCTAAGTCTTCCATTGAACCGGCGCAGATTCAGCAACTTCGAGCGCAAGTCCACAGTTACGATCAGGCCATTGCCGCGAAAACTAAGGAACAGGAACAAATTAAGCAGCAGATCGGCCTATACCAGGGCCGAATCCAGTCCAGTCCGGCGGTCGAACAGCAATACAAAGAACTGACCCGCGGATACCAAACGGCCTTGGATTCCTATAACGATCTGTTGAAAAAACGCCAAGAAGCCGCGATGGCATCCCAGATGGAGCGTGATCAGCAGGGCGAACAATTTCGCGTGCTCGATCCGGCGAATCTACCTTCCAAACCATCTTTTCCGAATCGTCCGATGTTTGCACTCGGCGGGCTCGGCGGAGGATTGGCGCTCGGTCTAGGACTTGCCTTCTTGCTGGAGATGAAAGATTCCTCCTTCAAAACCGAACGCGATGTGGAAGTCGCCTTGCAGCTTCCGGTCTTGGCAATGATTCCGGCGGTCGAGTCGCTCAGCTCAAAGAAAACCAAGTTGCGGGCGGGCCACGGCCCGGTGGAAGAGACGGTTGAAGTCGGAGCGGGAGCCTAGAGGAATATGTACCAGAAATTTTTCGGGCTACGCGAAAGCCCGTTCAACGTGAACCCGGACCCGCGCTATCTCTTCCTGACCAAGCAGATTCAGGAAGCGCTGGCGGGTCTAACCTACGGCATTCAAAACCGTAAGGGATTTATTCTGCTCACCGGCGAAGTCGGCACCGGCAAAACAACCTTGTTGAACCGGTTGCTCGATTGGCTGCATGGCCAGCGCGTGAAGACCGCGTTTGTTTTCAACTCTCAGCTGAATGTCAGCCAGCTTTTCGATTTCATGATGGCCGACTTCGAAATTCCGGTTGAATCGCGACATAAGAGCCAGGTTTTGCTCAAGTTGAACCACTGGCTGCTCGAACGCTATCGCGCCGGCGAGACCGCGGTACTAATTGTCGATGAGGCGCAAAACCTCTCGCTGCAGGTACTTGAAGAAATTCGGCTGCTGACGAACCTCGAAACCTCAACCGAAAAGCTCCTGCAGATCGTGCTTACCGGCCAGCCGGAACTTGAAGAAAAGTTGAAACTGCCGCAGTTGCGCCAGCTCCGCCAGCGCATCACCCTGCGTTGCCGGACCTCTCCTTTGACGCTCGAAGAAACATTTGGCTACATCGCCGAGCGCCTGCGCATCGCTGGCGCGAACGGCGAGCCGATTTTTTCAAAGGAAGCGATCCAGACAGTTAACTTGTATTCACGCGGCATTCCCCGCGTCGTCAACTTGCTGTGCGAACATGCCCTGATAAATGCCTATGTCGACCATTTGCGGCCCGTGCCGGCTCACCTCGTCGAAGAAGTCGCGCGGGAATTTCAACTCGACGAAATCGAACCGATAGCCACCGCCAGCACCAACGGCGCCGCCGCGCAGTCCTTGGATACCCAGGCCCTGTTGCAGAATCTCGACGAACTCCTCGGGCGGTTGCGAGAAGCCAATATCGTGCCCTCTGCTATGCGCGAAAGGAAACCATGAGCCGTATTCACGAAGCGTTGAAAAAAGCCGAACAAGAGCGAGCGTCGGCGCCGCCGAACGATCTCTCCGCGATCTCGTCCCTGGAATCCAACGTGCCTGTGTTGGACGACGGGAATGGAATGTCTCGCGTCGCCCCGCGGGAATATATCGCGCGGCCGGAGCCAAGTTCGTCAATTTCGAGCGAGCATCTGCGCTTTGATGATCTGCG
>Ga0302306_10000455_pt1 | contig 26322 bp, 27 predicted proteins | sample III_Palsa_E3_1_FD_198761 | JGI IMG/M metagenome (GOLD analysis project Ga0302306, IMG submission 198761) | Peat permafrost microbial communities from Stordalen Mire near Abisko, Sweden - III_Palsa_E3_1 | ecosystem: Environmental > Terrestrial > Soil > Palsa > Peat permafrost | place: Sweden...
ATGATGTTGCCGAAACTATATGGTTTGCCATATCGCGCCCGGCGCATGTAAATATTAACGAGCTGATAGTAATGCCCACCGCGCAAGCCGGGGCAAGTATTATATTTAGGAAATAAATTGGATGTGCAGATGTGCGAATGTGCAGATGATTTGATAATTTGAAGATGTGATAATTTGAAAATGAGAAATAAATCCTCAATCAATAAATCAATAATTCAGTAAATCAATAAATAAAACAAATCCGAAATCGAAATTCCGACATCCGAAATAAAATCAATAAATACAACAAATCAATAAATAACCCCCATGTCCCTAACCACACAAATAGACCAGGATATTAAACAAGCTATGCTGGCTAAGCAGGCCGACCGTTTACGCGGATTGCGCGCTATAAAATCGGCATTGCTGCTGGCACGTACCGAAAAAGGCGTTACTGAAGAAGTTACGCCCGAAACTGAAGTTAAAGTATTGCAAAAGCTGGTAAAACAACGCCGCGAATCGGCCGATATATACAAAACCCAAAACCGCGACGACCTTTACCAGATTGAGGCGGAAGAACTGGAAGTAATTGAAGCCTATTTGCCAAAACAAATGGGCCATGCCGAAATTGAAAATTATTTAAGAGATTTGATAAGCCGGGTAGGCGCTACATCGGTTAAGGATATGGGCAAGGTAATGGGCGCGGCAAATAAGGAGCTTGCCGGCAAAGCCGATGGTAAAACCATATCGGAAGTAGTGAAGCAATTACTGGTTTAACTGAGTTGGATAAGTTGATTATGTTGATTGAGTTAAAATTATGTTAAAACCACTTACTCAATCAACCTAATCAGGTTAATAATTCAATCAACTAAAAAAATAAAATTGTAACTCAACCGCAATAAGCTATTTTTATAGCGGTTAAGGCAGAAAAAGAACTTCGTGGCCGGACATTAATTTAAACGTATACATTTTTATGAATTTCGTGCTTAAAGAGCAAAAGGGTTTTAGTTATATTGATGAAGGCGAGGGAGAGGTGTTATTGTTGTTGCATGGCTTAATGGGCGCATTAAGCAATTGGGAAGATACGGTTAATTATTTTAAGCCTAATTACCGTGTTATTATACCTATGCTGCCTATTTATGATTTGCCTTTGCTAACTACAGGGGTAAAAAGTGTTACCAAGTTTGTACAAAAGTTTGTTAAAAATCAAAAATTAACAGATTTTACATTAATAGGCAACTCTTTAGGCGGGCATGTGGCGTTAATATATGTACTGGCGCATCCCAAATTGGTTAAGGCGTTGGTTTTAACGGGTAGTTCGGGTTTATATGAAAATGCTTTTGGTGGTACTTTTCCGCGCCGCGAAAGCTATGATTTTATAAAGGAAAAGGTAGAATTTACATTTTATGACCCTGCCACGGCAACCAAAGAGCTGGTTGACGACGTATATCAAACAGTAAACGACCGTCACCGGGTAATACGTATATTGGCAATGGCACGTTCGGCAATAAGGCATAACATGAAACACGACCTGCATAAAATAAAGATACCGGTTGGCTTAATTTGGGGTAAAAATGATAAAGTTACGCCGCCGGAAGTTGCAGTTGAATTTCATGAAAACCTGCCAAAGAGCGAATTGGTTTGGATTGATAAATGCGGCCATGCTCCAATGATGGAGCAGCCTGCAGAATTTAATAAGGCTTTAGAAGGATTTTTAAATAAAATAAAATAATATGTTTGCAATTGAACTGATAGCCAATGCTATTCCACCGGCGCACACTTCTGACACTGTTCAGCAAGTGGTTGAGCGTATGGTGGAGTTCCGCATCAGGCATCTGCCAATTGTAAACGACCAGCAGTTTTTAGGCCTGCTTGGAGAAAACGACCTGGTTAACGTAACCGATAACCAAACACAAATAGGCTCGCTGGCGCTATCGCTGGTAAACCCCTACGTGGTGCAGGATCAGCATATTTATGATGTTATCCGCCTGTTTTACGAGCAGCAGCTAACCGTAGTGCCCGTACTGGATATGAGCAGCAATTATCTCGGCCTAATTTCCATTAACGCCATGAACGAATACTTCGCGCGGCTAACATCCGTATCACAGCCGGGCGGTATCATCGTATTGGAGATAAATAACAAAAACAACTCGCTGGCGCACATGTCGCAAATTGTAGAGTCGGACAATGCCCAGGTGCTAAGCTCATACGTGTATGCCTACCCCGATTCGACACGTGTTGAAGTTACTTTAAAAGTAAACAAGCAAGATATTTCGGCAATCATAGCCACATTTTTGCGCTATGAGTATGATATAAAAGCCACTTTTAACCATACCGGCGATAACGACATCTCAAAGGATCGTTACGATTCATTGATGAATTACCTTAATTTGTAATTGGTTCATGGTTGATAGTTCATGGTTTATAGTAAAATCGCTATTTGATAAATTTAGCTGCCCTATGAACCAAACTCCTGCCATGAACTATGAACCACCCACTATGAACTGCGAAGCATGAAAATAGCAATATACGGCCGGCAATTTAATAAGGAAGCATTACCGTTGGTACAGGAAGTGTTTGATAACCTGGCGCAGCACGGTGTAGAAATTTATGTGCATTACCAGCTGTTTGATTTTTTGGAAGGTCAGATTAAGGTAGTTCAATACAATAAATTAAATGCCGACGACCGTATAAAAGGCTTTATTGACCTGTTTATAACCCTGGGCGGTGATGGTACTTTGCTGGACATGGTAAACGTAATACGTGATACCGGCATACCGGTTATCGGTATAAACTTTGGCAGGCTGGGCTTTTTGGCCACTATTAATAAGAGCGATATAGCCGCCGCCATATTTGCCGTGGTAAACAAGCAATTTACGCTGGATAGCCGCGAGCTAATCAGCATCGACTCGGACGTTAAAATTTTTGGCGAGGATAATTTCGCCCTTAATGATATTACCATTCATAAGCGTGATGACGCGGCTATGATTATTACCCGCGTATATCTTGATGACGAATTTTTAAACTCCTATTGGGGCGATGGTATTATTATCTCTACCTCAACGGGATCAACCGCGTATTCATTAAGTTGCGGCGGCCCGATAATTTTCCCGCAGTCAAAAAACTTTGTATTAACGCCCGTTGCGCCGCACAATTTAAATGTAAGGCCCATAGTACTGCCTGATAGCAGTAAGCTATCGTTTGAAGTGGAATATCGTGCCAATAATTACCTGGTATCCTGCGATTCGCGCACGGCGGTTATCGATAAAACCCTGCGATTTACGGTACAAAAGGCAGGTTTCGTGCTAAACCTGGTACGCTTAAATAATGAAAGCTATTTATCAACGTTAAGAAACAAGTTGTTGTGGGGATTGGATGCCAGAAACTATTAACCTTTATAAATGCCCAAATTTGTAATAACCATACTATTAATAATAGGTATTTCATTTAGCTTACGGGCACAAACCTGGGAACTGGGAGGTGCCATAGGCGGCTCAGGCTATATGGGCGATCTTAACCCAACGCAACCTATAAAACCCAGCGGCGTTGCTGTAGGCGGTTTTGTTCAGCGTAATTTTAACCAGTATTTATCAGCTAAACTAAATTACACCTTTGGCACCATAAGCGCCGCAGACAGCAATTCATCAAACCAGCAATTCAAGACACGCAATTTAAGCTTTCATACAACACTTAAAGAGCTAGCGCTCATTGGCCAGTTTAACTTTATGAAGTATTTAACTGCAGTAAGCCATAACCGCTACACGCCTTATATTTACCTGGGCATAGCCATAGTAGGCTATAACCCGCAGGCTACTTATAACGGCCAAACCTACGATCTGCGCCCTTTATTAACTGAAGGCGAGGCCAAGCCCTACGGCAAAACAGCCATTGCCATACCCTACGGTGCGGGCATTAAATACAATATTGCCGGTAATTTTAACATTATGGCCGAAATTGGCTACCGGCAGCCCAATACCGATTATTTGGATGATGTAAGCGGCAATTACCCCAATCCCGCCAAACTACCCAGCGATTTATCAAGGATATTATCCGACCGCTCCGGCGAAAAAACAGGCACCTACATAGGCACACCCGGCACCGAGCGCGGCGATAACAGGGCCAGGGATACTTATATGTTTATGCAATTTGGTATCTCTTATACCTTTGTTTCACAAAACTGTTATTTCGAGCAATAACGCTGTAATTTTTATTGCATCAATATTGCAATAAACCATAATTTGCTGCGTTTTTAATTTAGTGATCTGTGCTACAGATTGCTTGTTTCCAATTATTTAACCTTAAACTTAACATCATGGCAGAGCTAACCCTTTCACCCGGAAAATCAGGCGCCAGGCACACCAGTAAATTACCTGTTCGCGTAGACCTGACTGCACTTGTTGACCTTGCATTTTTGCTGATCACCTTTTTTATGCTAACCACAACGCTGTCAAAATCCAAAAGCCTGCCCCTGGTAATGCCGGATAAAGGCCCTGTTGATATGGCTGTAGGCGCATCACGAACCATGACTATCTGCCTCGGTAAAAATAACCAGGCTATGTGGTACCTCGGCACAGCCGAAAACCCCATAATTGCCCCCAAAACCATAGCTTATGGCGCCGATATGAATAAAGCCATACTAGCAACCGCCAAACAGGTGGCTGCATCAACCGGTAAAAGCATGATAATTATTGTTAAGCCATCGGCACATTCGGTATATAATAACCTGGTGGCTACTATTGATGAGTTAAATGCTACCCGCACATCATCCTATGCCATTGCCGATATAGCACCAAAAGATATTGATTTGCTGAAGCAAAAAAGTATTTATTAATAAAACACTTTTAAACAAGGCCTGCAATTTGGAAATTTTGCAGGCCTTGCTGTTTATTTACAACAGTAATTGCGTCAACATAATGAGGCATAATATTTCTTTCTCCGCATACTAAAAAAAATACAATTAAGTTTTACCTTTGTACCCTGAAAAAATCAGCAATTTTGTTAAAAAGCAGGGCAAAAACACGCATTTGCTTTTAATAAATATTAATTAATATAAAGCTATTGCCTAATATTTTAAGAAAGGCTTGTACTAATAAGCCCGGTTTTGGCTTTTATTAATCAACAAAAAATGGGATATAAGGATCAGATTGATTTGTCGAAATTGCCTAACCACATAGCCATTATTATGGATGGCAATGGGCGCTGGGCAAAAGAAAAAGGCAAATTAAGGATTTACGGGCACCATAACGGTGTGCTTTCTGTTAGGGATGTGGTAGAGGGAAGCTGCGATGTGGGTTTAAAATATCTTACATTATATACCTTCTCGGCCGAAAACTGGAACCGGCCCAAGCTCGAAGTAATGGCTATTATGGAATTAATGGTGAGCACTATTCATAAAGAGATAGCAAACTTTATGAAAAAAAACGTGCGCCTTAACGCCATTGGCGATCTGGATATGCTGCCCGAACGCTGCCTTAGAGAATTAAATAACGCAATTGAACAAACATCGGGCAATACCGGGCTGGTACTTACGTTGGCTTTAAGTTATAGTTCGCGCCGCGAAATTGTACGCGCGGCAAAGGAAATAGCTATTAAAGTACAAAAAGGCGAACTGGCCGTAAATGATATTAACGAGGATGTTTTTGAAAATAATTTATTCACAAGTGGCATGCCCAACCCCGAACTATTGATACGTACCAGCGGCGAATACCGCATAAGCAACTATCTGCTTTGGCAAATTGCTTATGCCGAATTGTATTTTACACCCAAACTATGGCCCGATTTCCGCAAGGAGGATTTGTTTGAAGCCATACTTGATTTTCAGAAACGTGAGCGTCGTTTTGGCCTCATTAGTGAGCAAGTCAATTAAATTTTTCCTTTTAACACTTTTTAACAACTGTATAAATTATTTTTAGCCACTTAAATATTCGAATGAATAAATTTCTCTTTGCTATTATTTTCTCTGTAACAAGTACAGTTGCATTGGCCCAGGTTTCCACTCAACCTATGCAGTCGTTGTTAGGCTCATCAACAGTCCCGGTGGATAGTTTAAGCTATCTTAACCCTAAAGATTATATTATTGGTGGTATTACAGTTACCGGTACTAAAAACCTTGATAAAGATGTATTAATAACCATCTCCAAATTACAAAAAGGCGACCGTATAAATTTACCCGGCGAGGCTAACGCCAGCGTAATTAAAAACCTGTATCAGCAAAACCTTTTTGATGATGTGCAATTAAACATCACAAGGATTGATATGGATACTATCTACCTCGAAATTGCGGTGCACGAGCTGCCACGTTTATCAAAAGTGCATATCACCGGTATCCGCAAAGGCGAGATAGACGATGTGCAGAAACTGCTGGCCGATAAAAACAGTAAAATTGTAAACCAAAACTTAATAAGCACAACCGTTGCCATTATTAAAAAGCATTTTAACGAAAAGGGCTTTTTAAATACAAGTGTTGATGTTAAGGAAAGGAAAGACCCGGGAGATGCCAACAGCATTATACTGGATGTTGCCATTAATAAAAGAACAAAAGTGATGATAAACGCCGTTACTTTTGAAGGCAACAAGGTATTTTCGGGGAAAAAGCTGAGTAAATATTTATCAAAAACCCGCAAAAGAAGGTGGTATAACCTGTTTGGCTCGCGTAAGTTTAAGGAAGATGTATATGAGGATGATAAACAGAACCTGATTGATCAAATGCAGGATAAAGGTTACCGTGATGCTACTATTTTAAGCGATACCGTTTACAAGCATGACGATCAAACCGTAAACGTCCATATCAAAGTACACGAAGGGCCTAAATATTACTTTGGTAATATTACATGGTCGGGCAATGGTAAGTATAATACCGATTTCCTTAACCGCGTACTGACCATAAAAAAAGGCGATGTATTTAGCGAAGATAATTTAACCAAAAGGTTAAGCGGCCCAACGCCCAATGATGATGATGTTTCGTCATTATACTTAAATGATGGTTATTTAACCTATCAAACAGATCCGGTTCAAACCCGTATTTATAATGATACGGTTGATTTAAACTTAAGGGTATATGAAGGACCGCAATACACCATTAACCGCGTTATACTAAAAGGTAATGATGTAACCAACGATAAGGTGGTTATGCGCGAAATACGTACCAAGCCGGGGCAAAAATTTAATAAGGCATTGCTGATACGCAGTACCCGCGAAATTTCGCAGTTAGGTAACTTCGATGAGCAAAAAACTAATCCTACACCTACAAACATTAACCCGCAGGATGGTACAGTTGATATTATATTTAACGTGGTTGAAAAACCATCAGACCAGATACAGCTTTCGGGCGGTTTTGGCGGTGGCCAGTTGGTAGGTACATTAGGTCTTACGTTTAACAACTTCTCCATAAAAAACATTTTCCACCTTAAAGATTACCGTCCGCTGCCAAAAGGTGACGGTGAAAAACTAAGTTTACAGGGGCAATCGAGCGGTCGTACATATCAAAATTACTCGTTTACTTTCTCCGAGCCATGGCTGGGTGGTAAAAAACCTATTTACTTTGCGGTATCGGCTTATACACAGTTAAGCTCAACCGGCCAGTATTATGCAGTAACAGATCCACTTTATAACAACCTGCGTATAAACGGTGTAGGTGTAACTTTAGGTAAGAAATTAAACTGGCCCGATGACTACTTCCAGTTAAACTATTCATTAAACGTGGATCACTATAACCTGGATAACTATACCGGTTACCTGTTCCAGAATGGTACTTCATATAACATCAAGGTAACCCAGGAACTTACCCGTAACTCATTAGACGTGCCAATTTTCCCTACACAGGGTTCAAATATTAAATTAACAATACAAGGCACGCCGCCATACTCGTTATTTAACAATGTCGATTACAAAATAGCAACACCTGAACAGCGCTACCAGTTTGTTGAATATTACAAAATGAAGTTTGATGCACAGTGGTTTACAAAATTAGTTGGTAAGTTTGTACTGATGTCGCAGGTTAGGTTTGGCTTTTTGGGCGAGTATAACTCAGAAGTTGGGCCGTCGCCTTTCGAAAGGTTTAAACTGGGTGGCGATGGTATGCAGAGCTACCAGTTTTTACAGGGTAGTGATATCATTGGCTTAAGGGGTTATCAAAACTTCTCTATTATCCCGATAGGTGATAATTATACAGTTGATAACAACGTAGGTAGCCCGATATACACAAAATATACGCTGGAAGTAAGGCACCCTGTTATTGCAACCCAATCGGCAACTATATTCCTGCTGGCCTTTGCCGAGGGTGGTAACGTTTGGGATAGCTTTAGCGCTTATAATCCTTTTGATATAAGGCGTTCAGTAGGTGTTGGTGCACGTGTATTTTTACCTATATTTGGGTTACTTGGGCTTGACTACGGTTATGGGTTTGATAAAATACCCGGTATACCTGATGCAAACAAGGGCCAGTTTAGTTTCTCTATATCACAGAGCTTAAGTGGCGGGTTTGAATAAATTTGCATACTAATTATGAAAAAGATAATTTTAGTACTGTGTTTTACGTTCATGGGTGTTACGGGGGCTTTTGCGCAACGCTTTGCCTTTGTTGATTCGGATTATATTTTAAAACATATACCCGAATATATATCGGTTCAGAAACAGTTAAATGCATTATCTGACGAATGGCAAAAAGAGGTTGATGACAAATTTGCCGAGGTTGACCGTTTATACAAAGCCTACCAAGCCGACCAGGTTTTGATGACGCCTGATATGAAAAAGCGCCGCGAAGCCGAAATTGCGGATAAAGAAAAGGCCGCGAAGGATTTTCAGCAGCAAAAGTTTGGGCCTGATGGCGAACTTGCACAACGCAGCAGCGCTTTAATAAAACCTATACAGGACCGTATAGCCAAAGCCGTACAGGCAGTTGCCGAAAGCGACAATTTGGATATGATATTTGATAAAAACAGCGAAGTAATAATGCTGTATGCTAACCCCCGGTACGATAAAAGCGCCGATGTAATAACTAAATTAGGCTTAAAGCCCGGAGTATTTGCTAAATAAATTTTTTATATATATAATCGCACTAATTAATTAAACACAGAACAGAACAATGAAAAAATTATTAAAAGTTGCTTTAGTTGCAGTAGGCCTGATGATGGTAGGCAACTTTGCCAAAGCACAAGTTAAAATTGGTTACATTAACACTAACGAGTTAATGGGACTATTGCCCGAAATGAAGACTTTACAAGTACAAATGCAAGCATATCAAAAAACATTTGCCGACCAATATCAAACCATGACCACCGAATATCAAACTAAAGGTCAGGCTTATGAATCACAGCAAGCAACCATGACGGATGCTGCCCGCACCGCTGCCCAGGCAGAATTGCAGGATATGCAAGCCCGAATTAAAAGTTTTACTGATAACGCTCAAAAGCAGGTTGATGCTAAAAGTCAGGAACTTTTAAAACCGCTACAGGATAAAGTTCGTGCTGCCATAACCCAGGCCGCTAAGGATAAAGGTTATACCTATGTACTGGATGCGGGTACAACCGACCTGTTGGTATCGCCTCCGGCAGATAATTTATTGCCTGCTGTAAAAGCTATATTAGGCTTACAGTAATCACATTATAAAATCATTTTTATAAAAGCGTTCCGTATTTACGGAACGCTTTTTTTATTTTTACACTGTGTTAAACAACAAACCTATCGGTATTTTTGATTCAGGCTACGGCGGGTTAACCGTTTTTAAGTCAATCGTAAAGCGGCTTCCCGGTTATGATTATTTGTATTTGGGCGATAATATGCGCGCGCCATACGGTAATCGCTCGTTTAGTGCCATACACCAATACACCTGGGAATGTGTGCAGCTGATGTTTAAAATGGGTTGTCCGCTGGTTATTTTGGCCTGCAATACCGCATCGGCCAAGGCGCTGCGTACCATACAGCAGCAAAACCTTAAAAACGAAGACCCTGCAAAGCGTGTGCTGGGCGTTATACGCCCCACTGCCGAAGTTATTGGCAATTACACCAAAACAAAAAATATAGGCGTGGTGGGCACAAAAGGTACGGTACAATCAGGCTCTTATTTAATTGAGATAGAACATTTTTTCCCCGACCTTACAGTTTTTCAGCAGGCCTGCCCGCTATGGGTACCACTTGTTGAGAACGGCGAGCATGATAAACCCGGTGCCGATTACTTTGTAAAAGAATACCTGGATCAACTACTAGCACAATCGCCTGATATAGATACGTTGCTGCTGGCCTGCACACATTACCCTTTACTACAGGATAAAATAAGGGCATACCTGCCGGATAATATCAGCATAGTAGGGCAAGGCGATATTGTTGCAAAAAGCCTGGTAGATTACCTGCAAAGGCACCCCGAAATGGAACAGCAGTTAAGCAAAAATAATACCCAACAATTTTACACTACTTCCGATGATACCGCTGATTTTGATTTGCATGCCTCCATATTTATCTCATCAGAAGTAAAATCGAAGTTTGCTAAGGTAGGTTGATTGGGTTAAGTAAGTTTATTGGGTTGATTAAGTTGAATGAGTTAGACTAATATTCTTCATGCCAATCCTTTAATCATGGTTCAGGCAATTTGCGTTAGGGATTGAAACGGATACCGGCCCCGAGCCTAATGCCTGAAGGCGTATGAGTGTAAAGCCCGGGCCGCAGGCAACGCCACACGCCTTATCAATTGATATTACTATCTAATCAAGCTTTAATTACAATCATCACACACCCAACAAACCACCCAATTCCCCCAATCAACCCACCCAACCAATCAACTTATTTATTAAGTTTGCAGTTAAAGCAAAAACCGGGTTGAACTTTTACTTCACATATATAATTTTAGGTATAGGGCTGTTTGCTTTTACAGCCGTATTTGCACTGGTTGCCGTATATGCCGAACGTAAGGTTGCCGCCTTTATACAAGACCGCCTGGGACCCACCGAAACCGGTAAATTTGGCCTGCTGCAAACCGTAGCCGATGCCATAAAACTGATTCAAAAAGAACTAATAGTACCCAGCGCTGCCGATAAGTTATTATTTATGATGGCGCCGGCTATTATATTTTTAGCAGTTTACATGGGCTTTGCCGCCATGCCATGGGGGCCGGGGTTGGCGCCAACACAATTAAATTTAGGGTTATACTACATCTTTGCTATTGTGGCTATTGAAACTTTAGGTATTTTGATGGCGGGCTGGGGTTCGAACAATAAATATTCTATACTGGGCGCCATGCGTTCGGTGGCACAGATTATTTCGTACGAGATACCTGCCGGCTTTGCATTAATATCGGTGGTAATGATAGCCCAAACGCTTAATTTGCAGGAGATAGCCACGCAGCAGGGGATCATGTCGCATGATGTTATAAAATGTTTAGGTTTTTGGGATGTAACCAACACGGGCGGCATTTTTGCCTGGAATATTTTAAGGGCGCCGCATTTAATTATCGCTTTTGTAGTTTACTTTATTGCTTCACTGGCCGAAAGTAACCGCGCGCCCTTTGATATCCCCGAAGCCGAATCGGAACTGGTGGCAGGCTTCCATACCGAGTTTACGGGCATGCGTTTCGCGCTGGTGTTTTTTTCGGAATATTCCATGATGTTTTTAGTATCTATGATTAGCGTAGTGCTGTTTTTAGGCGCATGGAACACACCGCTGCCAAACATTGGCTCGGTACATTTAGCAACGTGGACAACCGGTATTGCCTGGGGTATATTTTGGGTGGTATTAAAAACGCTTAGCCTGGTAGGCATACAAATGTGGATACGATGGACGCTGCCACGCCTGCGCGTAGACCAGCTGATGAATTTATGCTGGAAAGTGTTAACACCGCTGGCATTTGCAAGTATGCTGATATCGGGGATATGGCGCTTGTGGTTAATGTAAATAAAAAAGTGTCATTCTGAGCGATAGCGAAGAATCTGCAAGGTGGTGCACCAAGCGACAGATTCTTCGCTATCGCTCAGAATGACAAAGGATATATAATGTTAAAATCAACGGTCAACGGAGTTACTACTGCATGGAAGGGATTATCCCTTACCATCAGGCACCTTTTTGCTTCAAACGCCAAAAGGAAGGTAATACCCGCCAGCGATAATAACTACTTTAAACAGTTAGAAGGCACCAATACCATACAATACCCGCAGCAGCAATTGCCCGTGCCCGAAGTGGGCCGCTATCAACTGGATGTGGAGATGGACGATTGTATTGTGTGCGACCTCTGTGCAAAAATATGCCCGGTTGATTGTATTACCATTGATTCCATAAAAGCTACCGAAGTAATAGGCCAAACATCCGACGGCAGCAAGAAAATGTTGTATGCCGCCAAGTTTGATATTGACATGGCTAAGTGCATGTATTGCGGCCTGTGTACCATTGTTTGCCCAACTGAGTGCATTGTAATGACCAACCAATATGACCGCAGCGTATTTGAGCTGAAAGATTTGAACTACGAATTTTCGGACATGACACCTGAAGTAGCCGCCGAAAAACGAGCTTTGCTGGAGATACAATTAGCCGAAAGGGCAGCCGCTAAATTAGCTGCTATGCCTAAAAAGGAGGGCGGACAATGAATTTGATGCAGATACTCTTCTATTTTATGGCATTTATCGCGGTAGCATCGGCATTGATGGTGGCATCGGGTAAAAATTTGGTGCGTTCGATTTTTATGTTTTTTATAACACTTTTCGCGCTGGCAGGCCTGTATGTTTTGGCACTCGCCGATTTTGTGGCCATAACGCAAATTGTAATATACCTGGGGGGGATTTTGGTGCTGATACTGTTTGCCTTTATGCTATCGGGTAAAGAAACTTTGAATTTTATACGGGAGCAAAAGAGCCAGTTCATCAGCGCTAATAAAGTTCTTGCTTTGCTACTGGCGGGCTTGTTTTTTGTTGCACTGGTTATTATGATAATTAAAACCGACGCCAATAACCTGGCATGGGTAAAACAATCAATCGCTAATAATAATGTAATAGTACCCAACGCGGTAATGACGGATAATATCGGCATTAACCTCATGACTACTTACTTATTGCCTTTTGAGGTGATATCTATTTTGCTGTTGATGGCGCTGGTAGGCGCGGCGCATTTATCGCGCAGGGAGGGCAGGGCATCATGATATCATTAACCGATTTTTTAATAGTAAGCGCGGCACTGTTTTGCATAGGCTTGTACATGGTGGTATCAAAACACAACGCCATACAAATATTAATAGGTATTGAACTGATGCTGAACGCCGCCATACTAAACCTGGTAAGCTTTGGCAAGTACGACCGCTTTGGTAACGAAGGCCAAACCTTTGCCCTGTTCGCCATTGTATTAGCCGCCGCGACAACGGCCGTGGCGCTTGCCATTATACTAAACGTTTACCGTCGCTATAAAACCATCGACCCTAATAAGGTTGATAAATTGAGGGATTGAAACCGTAGGGATACGATATTTACATCCCTAATGAATAATATGAGGAAGATATTAGTGTTTATAATTTACTTGTTTACCGTTTTTTCCGTTGCATTCGCACAGGATACAATACCTGCTAAAACGGATATTAATAAAGCAACAAGTTTTTTTAATCACTCTATATCTTCTGTAGATAATGGCTATGTATTATGGATTATAGACGGAAAATTAATAGATGATACTATATCAACCGATTTTCTTAAAGGTATTAATCCTAACACAATTTATAGTTTGAAAATGCTGAAGGTTGCAACTACCGATCATTACCACGGGGCTCAAGGAATAATAATTATTAACACTAAAATGTATGCAACTGCTCAATATGAAAAGAAGCTCAGCTCGCTTTCAAAAAAATATAAGAACTATCTTTTCCACCATCATAACGAAGATAAATATTGCTTGTATGTATTAAACGGAATGCCTATAGACGGCAAATTAGATGAAAAGATCAGGAAGCTAAATGAAATCCCGGCAGAAAAAATAAAGACGGTTGATGTAAGGGCTGATTATGGAAATATTAAAAATAAAAAGATGATAATTATCACTACGATAAAATAATCGGTAATATTAACTATGAAACTTTTCGTCATCATATTTTGTGTATCACTTTCAGTAAGCGCTTTGGCGCAAAATTCTGATACGGCAAAAAATGATGTTAAATTAACCGATACAGCCTCGGCCTACGTTGTTGATGGTAAATTTGTTCAATCCATAAACGATGTAAAGCCCACGGATATTTTTGGGGTGAGTTTATTAGAAAGTAAAGATGCCCTAAAACTGTACGGCCCGCAGGCAAAAAACGGCGCGGTGGTAATTACCACAAAGCCAATGGCCATTAAAAAATACCAGGAAAAGTTGGCAGCCTTCTCAAAAAAATACCAGAACTATTTAGCGCTTAAAGGCAACGATAATAACCTGGTATATGTAATTAACAACACGATGCTACTGGTGGGCACCAAAAAAACAATAAGGGCGCTGTTTGACCTCTCGGCGGATGATATCCAAAGCGTAGAGTTTAAAAAGGACAGCCATTTTACCAATGATGCCACCATAATTATCACAACAAAAGACGATAATAATTGAATACATCCGTACCATACCAGGATACTTCCATTATTTACTATGCAATAGCAGCGGTACTGCTGCCTTTTGCTGCTTTTTTATTTAACGTTTGCCTGCCCGGCAAGCGCAACTTATTCAGCGGCTGGGTTTCTACTTTGGCTATACTTTTAAGCACTGTATTATCAGCATTTGTATTCTCAAAAATATGGAATAATGCACCGTTGCAGGTACAGTGGCTTTGGTTTACCGTTGGCACAACCAGGTTATACGCTGGCATTTTTTTAAATAACCTTTCGGTGTTAATGCTGCTACTGGTTAGCCTGATTGCCCTGCCGGTACACATTTACTCTACCGCCTACATGAAAAGCGACGCTAATTACAAGCGTTACTTTACCTACCTCAGCCTTTTTTGTTTCAGCATGCTGGCGCTGGTAGTGGTTGATAATTTGGTGCTGCTGTACGCGTTTTGGGAATTGGTTGGTTTTTCGTCATACCTGTTAATCGGTTTTTGGTTTACGAGGGATAAAGCCGTACAGGCCAACAAAAAAGCCTTTATCATGAACCGCATAGGCGATGTGGGTTTGCTGATAGCTATTTTGGTGATATTCGCCCTGTACCATACTTTTGATATCCCGAGCCTTTTTGGTAACGGCGGCATGGTAAGCAGGTTTTCCTATATCGCTAACGGTAATTGGTCGTATTATACCACGGTGTTTATGCCTGTGGGGCTATCACACAAGCCTATCATGTTTATTAACCAGTTGCCGGTTATTTGGCAGTATGTTGCCTGCGGAGGTATTATATTAGCTGTAGCGGCCAAATCGGCACAATTCCCGTTACATACATGGCTGCCCGATGCCATGGAGGGCCCAACATCGGTATCGGCCCTTATACATGCTGCTACTATGGTTGCAGCGGGCGTGTTTTTATTAGGCAGGGTATACCCGATATTTAATACAGCCGAATTAAACATACTGGCTATCATCGGCTGCTTTACCGCGTTTATGGCGGCGACTATCGCGCTCACCCAAAACGACATGAAACGGATTTTAGCTTATTCCACTATATCGCAATTGGGTTTTATGGTGATGGCTATGGGGATAGGCGCTTACGGCTCGTCATTATTCCACCTCGTTACACATGCGTTTTTCAAATGCCTGTTGTTTTTGGTTGCCGGTATCGTTATCCATCAGATGCAGCATATTAAAGATGAAAATAACCTCGATATCGATCCGCAAAATATCCTTAATATGGGTGGACTGCGTAAAAAGCTGCCATTTACTTTTATTGCAGCTATTATTGGTTCGCTGGCTTTAATTGGCTTGCCGCTTACATCGGGCTATTTATCTAAAGATGGCATACTTATACAAGCATTTGAATGGAGCGATGGCAAAAGCTGGTGGTACGAAATGGTGCCCATATTTGCCATAGTAAGCAGTTTGCTAACCGCGTTTTACGTAACCCGCCTGCTGGTAAAAGTATTTTTTGGCGATCTTAGGCTGATAAAAAGCCACCCGCACATCAAAATACATTTTGGTGATGGCGGCTGGCAGTATAAACTCCCGCTGGCTTTATTGGCTGTATGCTGCTTGTTTCCGCTGTTTTCGCTTAACCCGCTGGTGTATGAGCATGCCTGGATATTTAACGGCATTTCGTTGTCAAACTACCTCGAACGAACGGATATATACCACACCATTATCCCCGCAGGGGCCAATATTTTACTTATAGTAGTAATGTACGTTGTTTATACCGTTTATGTAAAGCGCAATACCTGGTCGTTCCCGCAAACCGGATTTTTGTTCCGCTTATCGTATCACGAGTGGTATTTTGATAAAATATATAACCGGCTTATTGTAAAACCCATATTGGCGCTTAGTCGTTCTTCTTCATGGTTCGATAATTACATTATCGACGGCTTTATCCACCTGCTTAAAAACCTTGTTATCGGCCTCGCAAAAATTACCGCCTGGATTGATAAATATATTATTGATGGTTTATTACATTTACTTGCGGCATTAGTGCAGCAAATAGGCAATTTTGCACGTAGTTTTCAAAGCGGTAAAATTCAATATTATTTATTTAGCATGCTGGCCATTATATTGGCTTTGTTTATTTTAAAAATTGTGATCTGAACCTGATGAACATATTAACCCTGCTCATATTTACACCCATACTGTTTGGATTTATAATTGTGCTGCTGCCCTCATCGCTGCGCGCAAGCTTTAAATACATCACTTTGCTGGCTACCATTTTGCAGCTGGCTATGTGCGTATGGATGTACCTTAATTTTAAAACAGGGGCAGCTTACGCGGGTGTCGACCACGAAAGCCAGTTTCAGTTTGTGCAAAAACTGCCATGGATAAACCTCAACCTTGGCAGTATGGGCAATATGCAGGTTGATTATTTTGTTGGGGTTGACGGCATATCCATTGCCATGCTGCTAATGACATCGCTGGTAATGGTGGTTGCGGCTTTAGCCTCATGGGAAATAAAAAGTAACCTCAAAGGCTTTTTTGCCCTGTTTTTATTGCTGGATATGGCTTTAATAGGCGTATTCTGCTCGCTTGATTTCTTTCTGTTCTACATATTTTACGAGTTGATGCTGTTGCCGTTATACTTTTTAATAGGCATGTGGGGCGGCGCGCGAAGGGAATATGCCGCCATAAAGTTTTTCCTGTATACCTTGTTCGGTTCAGTGTTTATGTTGCTGGTGATGATAGGTTTGTACCTGTCGGTAAAAGACCCGGTAACCGGTAACCACACCTTTAACATGGTGCAAATGATGAACCCTTCAAACTATATTCCCGGTTCGGTATTTTCGGCATTAAGCCATCAAACTATCTTCGGAATGTCCGCTCGTACGGTTGGATTTATTGTATTATTTGTGGCCTTTGCCATAAAAGTGCCTGTTGTGCCACTGCACACCTGGCTTCCTGACGCGCATGTGGAAGCGCCAACGCCGGTGTCTATCATACTGGCAGGTATCCTGTTAAAAGTCGGCGGTTACGGCATTATCCGTATCTGTATCAGCATATTTCCGGATGTAGCCTCGCAAGGCGCGTTTTGGCTAGGCTTATTGGGTATTATATCTATCATATACGGTGCATTTAATGCCTTGGCACAGCGCGATTTTAAACGCATTATCGCTTATTCGTCCGTATCGCAAATGGGCTTTGTACTGCTGGGCATTGCCTCGCAAACCGCCGAGGGTGTTAGCGGCGCGGTAATGCAAATGGTTAGCCACGGCTTTTTATCGGCCATGCTGTTCTTTTTGGTGGGCGTGGTGTACAATAGGGTACACGACAGGGATATCTACCACTTCCGCGGATTGGGCAGCCTGATGCCTAAATATACCGTTTTTGTAATGATCGCCTTTTTTGCCTCATTGGGTCTTCCAGGGTTCTCTGCTTTCATAGCCGAATTCTTTTCGCTGGCCGGAGCGTTTAAATCGGTATTGCTGCCGCATTGGATGGCAGCAGTAGGGGCAATAGGCATACTATTTAGTGCAGCTTATTTTTTATGGACGCTACAGCGTGTATTTTTTGGTTCGGTATCGCTAAAAGGCGGAGAAATATGGAAAACCGCGCTGGCCGATTTAAATATCCGCGAAATAATCACCCTAATACCTTTGGCCGCCATGACGCTGGCTTTAGGCATTATGCCCTGGCTGGTTTTTGATAAAGTGAACGATTCGGTATTATCATTAATACAATATTTGCACACAAAATAATGCACGGCCTGCTACCATTCGTACCTTATTACCTAACCAATATATTGGAGAGCATAAAATATTTTATGCCCGAGATTTATCTATCCGTTTTATTTATCCTGGTATTGGTAACCGATTTGCTTTTTGGTAAAAACTTTAATTGGGTTTGTAAAATAATAGCATGTGCCGGTATGATAATGGTTATGCTGATGGACCTGCAACAAGTTCCGGTGTTAAATGCCAACCTGCAATTCAATGGTCATTTCCTGTTTAATAATATGCTGCTGCTTACGCATACCATTATCGATTTTAAATTTATTATCGATTTTGTATCATTTATCTTGTTGCTATATTTCAATTGGGACGATAATTTAGAGGCACATTCAAAAGGATTAGCTGATTTGTATTCTATTGTCATCGCCTCCATATTGGGGCTGCATATAATGACAATGGCAGTTAACTTGTTATCTATCTACTTGGGTATCGAAATGGTATCCATCGCTTCCTACCTGCTGGTAGCCTACCGTTCCGAAAGTACATTTAGCGCCGAAGCGGGTTTAAAGTATGTGCTGTTTGGCGCGGCAACATCGGCCATTATGCTTTATGGCATATCCTTATTATACGGCTTTAGTGGTTCGCTTAGTTTATTTAGTGGAAACCTGGTGCCCGGTTTACTGCAGGCTAACACATTAAGCGTATCGTTCGCCTTAATTTTGGTATTAGCGGGTATAGGCTTTAAGCTATCGTTTGTGCCCATGCATTTTTGGGTACCCGATGTTTACGAAGGTGCGTCCACACCAGTTACCGCCTATCTGTCAACCTTGCCAAAAATAGCCGGCTTTGCGTTGCTGAGTAATTTTTTAATGGCTTTTGTTTTCGTTAATAACTGGAATGCTTTCGATTTCAGGCTATTCCTTTCCATAATAGGCGTGATAACCATGATTGCCGGAAATTTTGCGGCAGTATTACAAACCAATGTTAAGCGTATGCTGGCTTACTCCAGTATAGGGCATACAGGCTTTGCTTTAATGGCTATGGTTACATTTAACCAGCAAGGTATTGTAGCTTTAACTTATTACCTGGCCGTATATGCTATTGCCAATGTAGGCGCCCTGGTACTGGCAAGCTATTTTACCAACGTAAGCGGCGCGCAGGATGTAAACGATTATAAAGGTCTTGGCACTAAATACCCCGTAGCATCGGTTTGCTTTGTTATTGTATTGATATCGTTAACCGGCTTACCCATTACTGCCGGTTTTACAGGCAAGGTGTTTATTTTTTCGGCGGTATATAGTGTTTATCAGCAAAATCATGATGTTTGGTTATTGATATTAATGTTAACAGGGGCGTTAACTACGGTAGTATCACTATTCTATTACATAAAAATACCGCTAAATTTATTTATAAAACGCTCCGAAAATGCCTTTGATTTCTCTAAAAAATCATATAATTTATTAGGTTTAGCAATAATTATTTCATTATTGATTATTTTATTGGGGATTTTTCCAAATATGTTATTTAATTACCTATAAAACAGCGATTTCTCTTGCTGTTGTCTTTAAATCGCCATTTCTATTGTGTTTTATATAGAATAAATCATAATTTCAGGCTCTTTTTTAAATTATTTTTATAGCCTGATGAAGCGTTATGTCCCCTTTTCTATTATTGTAATTATCCTTGTTTTAACATTTCTTTTCCCATCGGTACAGCTAAACATGCAGGGCAACCCGCATTTTAATACGGGAGATATAGCCTGGATGCTGATGTCAACCGCCCTGGTATTAATCATGACTCCCGGCCTGGCCTTTTTTTATGGGGGTATGGTGAGCAAAAAGAATGTGATATCAACTATGCTTCAAAGCATTATTTGTATGGTTATTATTACTGTAATGTGGGGCATATTTGGGTTTAGCCTGGCCTTTGGCAACAGCATAGGTGGCATAATAGGCGACCCTCGTACTTATTTTATGATGAAAGGTATGTTGGGCAATGCCACCTGGAAAAGTGCACCTACCATACCTTTGCTGTTGTTTGCCATGTACCAGTTAAAATTTGCCATTATTACCCCGGCCTTAATTACAGGCGCGTTTGCAGGCCGTATCCGGTTTAATTCTTATATACTTTTTGTGTGCCTGTTCTCTATTTTTATCTTCTCGCCATTGGCGCACTGCACCTGGCACCCCGATGGGCTTTTGAACAAATTAGGCGTACTTGATTTTGCCGGCGGTACCGTAGTGCACATGTCGGCAGGGTGGGCCGCATTGGCATCGGCGCTATATTTAAAACGTCGTAACGAGATTAATCATGCACCAGCCCGCATCACCTATGTACTGATAGGTACCGGGCTGCTATGGTTTGGGTGGTTTGGCTTTAACGCGGGTTCGGCGTTTGGCGCTAACCATTTAGCGGTTACGGCTTTGGCAACCAGTACAACAGCATCAGCCGCAGCAGGTTTAACCTGGATATTTTTTGATATGCTGCGCGGCCGTAAACCATCGGCAATGGGTACCTGTATTGGCGCGGTGGTAGGTTTGGTGGCTATAACACCGGCAGCAGGATATGTATCGGTGCCAAATTCGCTGACAATAGGCATTATATCAGCAATTATAAGCAACCTGGTAGTGGAGTGGCGTACACGTACTACCATTGATGATACCCTTGATGTTTTCCCTTGCCATGGTGTTGGTGGTATGGTAGGTATGCTGCTTACCGGCGTTTTTGCCAATCAGAATGTAAACCCTAATAATACAACAGGTAATGGTTTGTTTTTTGGCCAAACACATCTCTTTTTTGTACAATGTATAGCATTGGTTGTAGTATCGGTATTCGCGTTTTTTGGATCGCTGCTACTGTTAAAAATTACAGATATGATATCACCGTTAAGGGTATCTGATGAAGATGAGATTATCGGTTTAGATATCAGCCAGCACGGCGAACGGTTATAATTTGCAAAATACCATCAAAATAAAAAGGGCCTGTGTTTTAACACAAGCCCTTTGTTTATAATCAACAGTCAATATTATTGATCGTTATCTTCTGATGGAAGGCCTACTATTTTATAGGCTTTCTGATTGTTGTTATCACGGGTTTCCTGGTAATAAACATCATCCGGAGAAACATATAATTTCTTACCATCAATGGTCATTCTCCTGGTGCCCCTTGGCAATTCGGCAACTAAGTCGCCAACCTGTGGGCCTGAACCGTCACTTTGCACGTTTTGAGGTGCATTATCTTGTGGAGCAGGATTGCCGTATTGCTGATTGTTTGGAGCCGGAGCATAGCCTTGATCGCCTTGTCCACCCTGGTCAGGTGCTGCACCCTGGTCATCTCCTGTATTCAGTTCACCATCTTTACCTGCAACCTGGTAAGCTAATGAGCCATCGTCTTTAGTAATAGCTACATAGTATACACCGTTCACCTCATAATATTGCTGCCCGTTAATCACAATTGATTGTGCATTACGTGGCAAAGCGTTTACTTCGGCACCTACAGGTGGTTCAACTACAGTATATTGGTCGTTATCATATTGGTAGAAATAACCACCACTGTAAAAGTATGGCATATCGCCCCAATAGAATGAATAATAACCGTATGGTAAAAATCCTATGCTAAAGCCAAGCCTTGGGCCATATATGCTCCCAAAAAAGCCTCCATGGTAATACCAGCCGCCATGGCCAAACCAGCCACCACGACCACCATAACCACGGCCGCCATAGCCTACACGACCACGACCACCATAACCACGGCCGGCATAACCAACCCTGCCACGGTAAGTATTTACCCCGGCACGACCGCCATAACCTACACGGCCACCACGATAGTTGCCGTTTACACGCACGTTACTACGTACATTGCCACGTGACACATTTGCACGTGAACCACCGGAAAACGATGTACGGCCACCACCGCCGGAATATGATACATGGCCACCGCCGCCACCGCTTGCACGGCCGCCGCCACCACCGTGGCCACCGCCATGATGTTGTGCGTTAGCGGGAAGAGCTAAAAATAAGCACACCAGTGTGCCTAAACTCGATAATAACAGATTTCTATATGCCCTTTTCATTTTATAAATATTTTAATTTTTTTGTTAATATCTTATTGACGGTTTAAAACCTTAATGGTTTAATTTAATCAATAAATATATTAACATAACACACAAAAAGGATACCAATAAACATTAAATGCCATAATAACCCGTCAAACATGTGTAACATATTTATGGGTTTGTCAACATTATAGCCTTGCGCGTGTTATCAATAGGATGCCTGTAGAGGCTAAAAACCATTATACTATGAGCAAGGCTGCATTTTATCCGCTGTTATTTAAACCGATATACCAATACAGATTATGGGGCGGCCGCAGGCTAACTAACCTGCTAACCGAACCGCTACCCGAAGGCCCGGTTGGAGAAGCCTGGATATTGAGCGATCGCGACGACCATGCCAGCACGGTAACCGAAGGCGAACTGAAAGGGCAAACCTTAACAAAACTGCTAAAGCAACATCCCAAAGAAATGATGGGAAAATTTGCCGGCAAGTTTGATCGTTTTCCTTTGTTATTGAAATTTTTGGATGCTAAGGAGGTGTTATCGGTACAGGTGCACCCGTCAGACGATCAGAAAAAATATATACCTAAAGGCGATATGGGTAAAACCGAAGCCTGGGTAGTACTGGAAACGGGGGCTAAAAGCTTAATATATTCCGGCCTCACAAAAGGAACTACCGAGGCTGTTTTGCGCAAGAGCCTGGACGAGCATAAAGTTGCTGAACGCCTGCACAGCTTTACGCCCAAAGTTGGCGATGGTGTTTTTATTCATTCAGGCACCGTGCATACCCTTGCCGATGTGGTAGTTTTTGAGGTTCAGGAAAACAGCGATACCACTTACCGATTATATGATTGGGATAGGGTAGATGCCAAAACCGGCAAGCCCCGGCAATTAGATATTGATAAAGCCATTGCCTGTATCGATTTTAACCTGGTTGATATTGGCCCTGTAAAACCGCATAATAAAACTATTGATGCCGTAGTACACGAGCAGTTGTTTAACAATGAGCATTTTATTTTATGGCGTATACAAACCGTATTAAAATTTAAAACAGGTGCTATTAACGAACCCCGTATTTTGGTTTGTGCTGAAGGCGCGGGTGAGGTGCAATATAACAACGTTTCATACCCCATTAAAAAAGGTGATGTAATGCTATTGCCTGCCGAAGTTGGTGTGGTCGATTTTTTGCCTGTAGGGAAAATAAACGTATTCGAAATAGCTATCCCTCAAACAAAAAACTAAAAAATTTATTACTACCCGCAGGGACTAAATTGTATATGAAAAAATTAATTGTATTTGACCTCGATGGCACGCTTGCTTTAAGCAAAGCGCCTTTGGATGATGAAATGGCAGCACTTTTCAGCCGGCTTATTGAAACGGTGAGGGTGGCTATTATATCCGGGGGCGATTGGCCACAGTTTGAGAAACAGGTGCTTTCACATCTATCTAAAGAAAAACACCTCAAACATTTATCGTGCCTGCCTACCTGCGGCACAAAATTCTATCAATATAAACACGGCTGGAAAGAGTTATACGCCGAGAATTTCACGGATGCCGAGAAAACAAAAATAACCACCTCGCTGGAGCAAGCAATAAAAGAATCAAAAACCACGGTTAAAAAAACCTGGGGCGAGCAGATTGAAGATCGTGGCAGCCAAATTACTTTTTCGGCGCTTGGGCAGCAGGCCCCGCTGGAAGAAAAATCGGTTTGGGACCCTAAATTTATAAAGCGTAAAAAGATAAAGGCGATACTGGATAAGCTTATCCCCGAATTTTCGGTGCAAATGGGAGGCGCTACTTCTATTGATATCACCAAGCCGGGTATTGATAAGGCATACGGCATGCGCAAATTAAAAAGTGTGCTGGATATTAAAATAAGCGAAATGCTGTTTATTGGCGATGCTTTGTTTAAAGGTGGGAACGATTACCCGGCCCGCACCACCGGTGCCGATTGCATACAGGTGCGTGACCCGGATGAAACAAAGCGTGTTATTGAATCCATCTTAGTTTGCCTGGGTGGTAAACTGGCAAAAAATAAAAAAATTAAGAATAATAAAAATGGCTGAGTTTAAAGTGCAGCGCCTGGGCTTATTGATGCAGCCCGAGCCGGGTAACGATATGGAAGTTGAGGGCGTACTAAACCCTGCGGCAATAAGAGGGAAGGATGGCCATTTATATTTATTCCCACGCATGGTGGCTAAAGGCAACTATTCGCGCATAGGTATATGCAGGGTAAAGTTTAACGATGCCGGCGACCCTGCGGGTGTTGAGCGGCTGGGCATAGCGCTTGAGCCTACGGCCGATTACGAGTTAAGGCCTGGTGGTGGCGGCTGTGAAGACCCGCGTATTAGCTATGTAGAGCCCCTGCAGCATTACGTAATGACTTATGTGGCATTGTCGGCAAACGGGCCAAGGATAGCCATAGCCCGTTCAAACGATTTAATTAGTTGGGAGCGCGTGGGCTTAGCCAGTTTTGTGCCTTATAAGGATATTAAATTTGAAGGCATTGATAATAAAGATTCATGTGTTTTTCCCGAGGCAGTAGCAAACCCCTCCGGCGATTTGGAACTGGGTTTGTTGCACCGCCCTTTATTCCCCGGCACCAGGCCCGAGGAAATGGTAACAAAATCGGGAGAGAAAAAAGAAGTTGATATACATTGCGAAAGTATATGGATATCATACCGCCCGTTTGATTTAAACCAGCACATGATTATTAAGGGTGCTAACTTCACCTCGCACCAACGCCTGGCAGCGCCCGAGGCCGATTGGGAAAAACTAAAGATAGGCTGCGGTACGCCGCCTGTGATGACCCAACACGGCTGGATGATTATATATCACGGGGTACATGCAACAGACGGGGAGGGAGATGAAAAACAGCGCCTTGTTTACTCGGCAGGAGTAATGATATTAAATAAAAATAAACCAACAGATATATTATACCGCTCGCCGCAGCCTATTATGTCGCCCGATTTGCCCGAAGAGCACGTGGGTTTAATAGCCAATGTAGTTTTCCCTACCGGGATAGACCACCGCACGGATATAAATATGCCAAACAGGTTTGATATATATTATGGTATGGCTGATGACCGTATTGGCGTAGCACGCCTGGATATACCTGATGAATTGCCGGCTTAAAACAGCAAATAATCTGCTAGCCTGTACATAGCGTATGTAACTATCGGCGCAGCCACAACATCAACGGTGTAATGGATGTGCTGTACCAGCAATAAAAACGCCAGCAGTATAAGGCATACTGCTGTTATAATTTTATCAGATTTTTTCTCCATGCATAAAAGCATCAGCATAACGGTTGACATGTGGCCCGAGAAAAATAAATCCTTGGTAATTATTGCGTGCCCGTAAAAAATGCCTGTAAGCGGGTCGGCCAGTGGTATTAATCCTACAGGTGGGTTTAGTGCTACCAGCCATATTGCAGTTAGGCGTGCTATACATACAAATGATAACGCCCACGCATATTTTACATAAATAACCGGTTTGTATATGGCCCTGTACAATATCAGCAGGCCCATCCCCCAAATAATAATAAAAATAAGTACCGATACATTGTGGGCCGGGAGTTGTTCAAGCACCCAATCGTGCAAAACTACGCCGTTCCTTTTTTCAATATCCCTGAAAAAGTAGGGGAGCAGTTCCATTATAGTAAAAATAACAACAGTACCGCTTGCCAACCGCCAAAACTTTTTAGGCGTATTACATTCCTCTTTCCATCTGTCTTTTATTGATAAGCCTCTCGTTTCCTGCACAGTTTAGCTATTAGCGGTCGCAAAAATAAGATTTGGGCGCAATATATCATTATTGTTAAAGGAATATTAAATAATAGAAAGGTAAAAATATCAATAAAACAGATGCAATTATGTTGCATTTGTTTTATATTTGCTGAATGAAAATGCCAAAAGTTTCTTTAAAGCTGGATAATATAGGTATGACTGCATCCACCTTATGCGCCATCCATTGCGCGGTGGTGCCTATGCTGATAACTACTTTGCCTTTAATTGGCCTTGGCTTTTTGGCAAACCCCTGGGTAGAGTGGAGCATGATAATTTTGGCG
>Ga0302306_10000460_pt1 | contig 26189 bp, 30 predicted proteins | sample III_Palsa_E3_1_FD_198761 | JGI IMG/M metagenome (GOLD analysis project Ga0302306, IMG submission 198761) | Peat permafrost microbial communities from Stordalen Mire near Abisko, Sweden - III_Palsa_E3_1 | ecosystem: Environmental > Terrestrial > Soil > Palsa > Peat permafrost | place: Sweden...
GGGCTCGCGCTGATAAGCCTGTTGTCGGCTTGCGCGGTATCCCAAGGCGACGTGAACAAGGCGTATAACAGCGCGCAGGCGACCGTTGAATCCAATCTCAATAGCATGCCGGAGTCCATGCCGCTCGTCGAAGACGTAACGACAGCATTCCTAGGTGACAGATTTGCACCGGTGGCCTATGAGGCAACACTACCGCCCGTTTTTCGCCAAAAACTGGTGACGTTTCCGCCTAACGTCGGCATCACTACGATTGCGCAATTGTTGTCGACCACGTCCGGCTACCCAGTCCACCTAAGCCCCGACGTCTTCATGTCGCCCGACCTCTTCATCCCACAACAGGAGCAGGCGGCGACAGGAAAGCAGGTGGCCCCCGCGGCCGCGGCCGCTCTGGGTAGCACTCACCAGGAACCCATTTACCACCAGCCCTGCCAGGGCTGCGAGATCGGAGCCTATCTACACGCCGTGACCGAGGATTTGGGGCTGGACTACAAGTTCGATGGTACGGCAATCAACATTTCAAGATTCGTGACGAAAACATTTATCATCGCAGCCGTGCCAGGGGCCGTGACGCTTCATTCAGGGGTGACAAAAGGCACGGATACGACCACGGGTCAACAGTCGAATTCTGCCGGCACCGGCTCCAACACCGGACAATTTTCGGCCGTCACGAAGACCGACCGGGCCGGAACGTATGACTTTATGGCGTCGATCAAGTCTGAGCTCGAGGATTTGAAGTCGCCGCCGGGAAAGGTTGAGATTGACCCCGCAAGCCGCTTGGTGTTGGTTCACGATACCAAAGAAAATGTCCAAAGAATGTCGGAGCTTCTCGAGCGGGAGAACTCAATCGCGACTCGCCAGGTCGCGATCCGGATCCGGACGATCCAAATCCAGGAGACCGGCAACACCCAGGCAGCCGTGTCGACAAATCTCATATTCAGCCAACTCAAGAATGGATTGGCTAAATACGCCGTGTCGTTTGCCGCACCGACGTCGCTGGCGACAGCTGCCGGCGGCAGTATCGGATTGTCGGTCTTGCAGCCCAACGCGCCCCTATCCGGCACCAATGCGGCGCTGCAGGCCTTGAATACCTATGGCAAAACCATTGAGGACGATAGCTCAACCAAAATTACCCTCAACGGCGTTCCAGTTCCCGTCACCTCTTACGAAACGAAAGGCTATCTTGCTGCGACAACCCCGTCGGCCGGGAGCATCACCGGGACCGCCGGCGTGCCAGGCCTCACTCCGGGTTCCGTGACGATCGGCAAATTCATCAACTTCCTGCCGTCCGTGAACGACAACAACCGCATTATTTTGTCGTATTGGAATGACAGCTCGCAGCTCAATGGCCCATTCACCACGATCTCCACCGGCACCGGCGCGACTCAACAAACCATTCAATTAACGGATGTCATCGGGAGTCGGGACGAACAGAATTTGTCGATCGCTGATGGTCAAACCGTCGTTTTATATGGCGAAGTCGACAGCCACTTTGACAGCAGTAGCAACGCGGGCATAGGCGGCGGTTCGGGCGCATGGAATAAGACAAAAACGTTCCAGATCGTGATGTTGACGGTGACCGTCGTCCCGGATATGTGAGCCGCGCTATGTTCATCACAGAAATCATCCCAGGCACCAAGCACGACCGACTCGCGTTCGGACTTGAATGGCGTGCGTACGCGTCGAAGGTCGCCAAAGAGGAACGGCGCCGTTATGCGCGAGAGCTGTATTCCACGCATTACGTCGAATATCCAATGGGGTCGGAGACCATCGCGGGGTTCGCGAATGCGGAAAAGCCCATTGGATTTAGAGAGCGCATTTATTCAGCGGCAGCGCGAATTGCCTCCCTTGACCGGATCCGTGGCCAAGACGCTGTCCTGATCCTTATCGAGGACGAAGGCGATGTGTTCGTCGTTTTCAGTGTGCGTGGCACGGTTCGCCTGGATGAGGTTTCGACACCCGAAGGCGCGCTGGCAACCCGTATTGAAATTGAGGCTCAGTGCAGAAAAAATGGATGGAAATTGCAGGTCTTAGGCCAGGGAATGCTCCCTGGTGCGGTCGACGAGGAATTCAATATCTCCGAGCTGGCCAAGGACCGAAATTTAGGCAAGCTCTCGAAAGTCAGCAAGGACGTACCCAGGCTGGTATCGATCTCCATTATTGCCGTCGCGGTGGTTTGGGGCTGGCAATACCTGTCCGACCTGGTGAATCCGCCACCACCGCCCGTAAAACGCGAAACCTATATGGACCAGTACAAGGCCGTCTATAAGAAAACGTTTTCGGTTCGGCCACCACTGGCGTCATCCCTCGCTCCCGAACTGCTCGGTCAATACGGCAAGATCGAAGCAATTGCCAAGGGCTGGCAATTTGATACCGCCATTTGCGCTCCGGTTGACCAATGCAAGGTCACGTGGATGCGTGAAGGCGGGACATACGCTGACTTTGACGCTGTTGCGCCGCCGAGCTGGTATCCGATCGACTATTCGATGGATGGCAGGACGCTAGTCACGCGAGGGCCGACCGTCAGTCGATCCTCCATGAGAGGAATCGATGCTACACAGCACTGGCCAACCTGGAGCGAATTTAAAAAGGTCGTGGTTATCCCAGAGCAACGTCTTTCCACCAAGCCCACCCAAATTGATAGCTTTGGATACAAAGTCACGTTGCACGAGCCGGTCGATCTAGTTGGACATCCACCGCCACTCACACAGCGCTTAAGCCAACCGACCGTAAAAGTGGGTGATTTTATGATCGAAGGGTATCGCTGGCAAACCAGGTTACTCGAAGCGCTGCCCACCAATATGGTCCTCAAGAAAATGACGATCAAACTCGGAAACGGCGGTGTCAAATTTATTGCGGAAGGGTCATTCTATGTCGTCAATTAAACTTTTTTCGCTGCTGGCCACGCTATTCTTGTGCTCACTGGCCGGAGCCCAGACCAAGCCATCGACGCAGTTCGATCTCGACGACGCAGATGCCTTCGCCAAGGCACAGCTCATGAAGTCGCTGGCCACCAACGGCAACGGTACGCCGAACAGCGTAGCGCCCTCTCCCGTATTCATCGGATCACAGCCTCCCGTACCCCCGACGCCCGAAATTAAGAGATCCTCCAAACCACGGGTCGCGACAGAACCGGTGACGTTTGTTGGCGCATACAGCGAAGGTGGAAGCGCATCGGTTCTCTATCAATATAACGGCGCGATCTACCCAGGGCGAGCGGGCGTAGCGCTATTGAATGGCTGGATCGTCGAATCCGTGAGTGGGTTCAAAGTCAAGGTTATGTACAACGGGAAGACGTGGGAAGAACCCATTGTCGGCGGCGCCACCGCGCTTCAGACAAGTAACCCGGAATTAGACGCCATTACGAGCCTGTCGAGTCCTCTTCCGCCGGCACTGCGCCAGATCAACGCCCCATTTTTTGCACCGATACGCTCCAACCCATCAAATACGTCGAATGTGATGCTCCCCTCTGGATCGAACTGATGGCTCTATTTTCTGAAAATTCGCCGGCAGAAAGTGCGAGTAAGCCAACTCGCTGGTTCGGCCGTCCGCAGCGCGAGTCGCTCGTCGAGGGCGCTCCTGCCAGGCCGACCGAACCTCAATTCGGGCAAGACCAGACGCTCGAGACGTCGCCCTTGTCTTCCCCAAAGCCAATCGGACCGCGCGCAGAGACGACGGGTGCCTCCTTCGACGCCCTCGAGGCATTGCCGGGAGTCACCCTGGCTGGCCCACCTCACATTGCCAGCGTCCATGCCATCGGCCCGTATAAGCGCGTGCTCACGACGGGCGAGGAAGGCGGTATTCGTATCACGGCCGAAGCACGGACACAATTCGTCGCGATCGATACACAAGCGGGTATGGCCATCGTTGTCGCAACTCAGGAATTTCGGGAGACGGCCCAGTATGCGACGTACCTGATCGACCTTCGAAATGCCCACTTTGATGTTCGCCAGGAACTCATCGCAAAACCTGAAGTCGTTGCAGCAATCTACGAGTCTGGAAAACCGATCAAAACGCAAGGGGTGGTGATCTCCAATCGCGAGATCGGGACGTTCCGTGACATCGTGGAAGTCGCGCACTCATTCGGCACCACTGACATCCACTTTGAGCCCAGAGGTTATAAGGACGACGCCGGCATCCGATTCCGCGTCAATGGCGATCTTTACACTTACGCAAGTTTGCCGGTTCAGGCGGTCACGAAAGCGCTCGCGGCCGCCTATCAAGACTTGGTCCAGGCCAACACGAACTCCGCCGGTGCATTCCAAGAGACTGGCCCTCAGTCGGCAATGATCCCACTCGTCGTCGGGCGCGACATCGTGAATCTGCGTTGGCAGTCGATGAATGTCAATGGCGGCTTCGACGTAGCACTACGTTTGCTCGACGGAAATTTCAAAAATCCGAAGGTACGTACCATTGAGCAAATGGGCTGGGAGCCGAGTCAATGCGAGATTCTTAACGCCACGACTACGGTGGCGGATGGGTTAACGATCAGTTGTGGCCCGACCGGATCCGGTAAAACCACGCTGTTACGCGCTATGTCTTATGCCTACGCAGATCGAGACATCCGCAAGCAATTCATGATCAGCGAACCATCCGAGTACCCGAATCCTTGGTTGTCGGAGATTTCGGTACAGCGCCGCCCGGGTGAATCGGAAGAATCCGCCATCGCCCTCTACACCGAAATTATTCGCACGATGATGCGGATGGATCCAGACGATATCACGGTCGCCGAAATTCGTGACCATGTGGTTGCAAGCCTGGTGATGGAAATTGCACTGACCGGCCACCCCGTGCGGACCACAGTCCATGCCAGAAATATCATCGAGATTTTCATGCGTCTTATGGGCGGGCGCCTCAAATTACCTTCCGATGAAATCTCGTCTGGCATTGTCAACGCGGTGATTAGCCAAAGACTTATCCCCGTGTTGTGCGAATGCGCGCTACCGGCACGACGCGTTATGCATGCTGAACACCTTCAAATTTTGGAGCAGAAATTCGGTCTGGACACAAGCAAAATGCGCTGCCGAAATGAAGAAGGATGTGCGATATGCCGAAACGAAAAACTTGTTTCCCAAACCGGTAAAGTCGCCGCCGGCACCGTCGGCGTGACGGTCGTGGGTGAGGCTTACGAACCGACTGACGAATTTCTGGAGCACATTTCAGCTCGTAACTGGAAAGGTGCTGAAGCAATATGGCGCGGTGAGCGGCGTACCCCGTTCGATGATCCAGACATGCGTGGGAAAACGTACTTCGAGCACGCTTTATATAAAGCATCGGGCAATGCCAATCAGATAATTGACGCACGCGTCATCCATGACTCAATGGCGCGCTTCGACCGCTATAAGGTGCATCCGATTCCTGGAATAGACGTATAAGGCCGCTATGTTGAAATTCATATTTTCCCGTCTGCCGTACACATGGCAATTCGAAATCGCTAAGCAGCGATTTAAGGCTGGGCGAATCGATTTTTATCGAGAAACTCGGCTCGATATCGCGAAACACGGGATGCGTAATAAGGAAACGCTGGTTGCACGCGTCAACAAGCACTTGGCCAGGACAAAAGCCCGTGGCGAATCGACCTCGCTGGCTTTTTCAAGCATCTCGAAGCGGCTCAGAGCCGGTGACAATGTTGCGGCGGCATTGCGGCAGTTTATACCGCAGGACGAATACACCCTGCTTGATATCAGTCGCCTGTCCTCAAAAAAAGATGCGGTGGAGCACGGATTCGCCCTGGCTGAAGTGGCCGCGATATCGAAGCGTATTTTACGCGATGCCGTTTCCCTGGAGGTGAGCTACCCCTTGCTCATTATGCTGGCGGTATTCGGCTGCAGCATGCTGTTTGGTGGGGAGCTATTCCCAGATGCGAGCGAAGCGTTGCCCGTTGATCAATGGCCGCTGGCCGGGCAAATTCTCTATGCCATCGATACCTTCAATTTCAAACACTGGGTGCTTATCAGCACAGCGCTCATCGGCCTGGCATTCGTTTATTTCAAAACGCTACAGACCTGGTCTGGTGTCATTCGAACGAAATGGGACGCTATCCCCTTTCTATATCGAAACAATCGTGATCTGCGCGCGGCGCAGCTCATTGTCTCGTTCGCAGCGCTGTTCGAGTCTGGATTGACTTTCCGCCAAACGATCCGACGACTGTTGCGAACGTCAGACCCCTGGTTGAGTTGGCACTTACGAGAAATGGACCGCCGACTCACGGCCGAGCCGCATCGCCCGATGGCTGCATTCGATACGGGCCTTTTTTCAACGCTCATTGTCGACAAAGTCTCGGACGCAGCCGGACGTGACCAATTTGAAGAGGCCATCACCGAGTTGGGCACGCAATCACTCAAAGAGATTGTCGAAGCTGTTCAGCGCAACGCAAAAAGAGTCAGCTACTTCCTACTCGGCTTTGCTGGCTTATTTTTTATCTTGATCGCCATCGGCTCCTACCTCGCGATCGGGTTCGTCACCATCACGGGCTACAGCGCTATTTCTTAAAATTATTGAGGTTCTCATGAAAAATTTCAAATCCACTTATTCTCGCATACCGCATCGCCAACACGGTGTGACGTTGATCGAGGTTTCCATCGTTCTAGCGGTCGCGGCGATCATCGCCATCGCTGTGTTGGAGGGCGGCCCATTCGTGCGTAACCATGCCCGGTCTTACCAACTCAATCAGGAAATGGCGCACTTTGCCTCAGGGATCCTGAGCGCCACCGCGAGCGATAGCGACTTTTCGACCATCACAACGGCCGCCATGGTGCAAAACGACGCATTTCAATCCGCCGGCAGCCGTGTTTCGCTGGCTAACGGCACAGTGACTGGTATATGGCAGGGCGATATCACCGTCCAGCCTGAAACCGTGAACACCGCCAACGATGGCGCAGGATTGACCTATCCGAACGTGCCGTCGGGGGTCTGTGCGGTGGCTGTCCAAGGCTTGAAGTCGAGTTTCCCGGAACTCACGATCAACGGGACCGTCATCGTATCGCCGACGGTGACCTTCACGGATGCTGCGGCCGGCGCAGCATGCAATTCAGCCAACTCCGTCGATATCGTCGCCGTGGTTACGCGCACGCAGTGAGTTCCGGACAATCTTATGACTATCCTCGAAGTCATTATTGCGTTGGTGGCGATTGCGATTATGTCGACCGCTAGGATCCAGGACGACATTGCGCGGCACCGCACCGCGATTTTTACCGCTGAAGGTCAAAATGAACAAGTCATTAACGCAGCTCTGGCTACCTACCAGACGAATAACACCGCAGCGCTGTTGGCGGGGTCCCCGATTAGTGGTTTCGCTAATCCGCTGGCCCCCCAGTTGAGTGAACTCGTGACCGCCAAAATATTGAAGGCGGTGTACAACCCCAAGACGTTTTGGGGTGCCACTTATGTGATGCAGATCAGTGTTGTTCCGACAGGATGTTCGGTAGCGGCAAGTACCTGCCACCTATCGTCGGCGTTATATCCCTCGACGCCGCTAACCCGGGGCGGTTCACCTGACGTAGAAGGTGCTGGCGAGATCGCGCTCGCCGGCGGCAATTTGTTTGGCTTTTCCAGCAAACAGAATCCAGGAACGGTAACAGGTATCAACGGCGCTTTCACAACGCCGAATCCATTGACCGGGGCGCCGGCCGCCGCGATCGTTGCCATCAACGGGTATGGTACAGATGGCAGCGACGTTTATATTCGGCGAGACGGAAGCTTGACCTGGACGGGCAATCAAGATGTCAACGGCGTCGATTTAAATGACGTGGGGACAGTCAACGCTCAAGAGGTTGCTGCGTCCTCCGTAGTCGCGTCAGGTGTGACCGTCTCCACGACCACCGGTGTTGAATCCGTGGCCCTCGGTAACAATTCCACGTTATCTCACATCGATTCAGGAAACCAGATATTCGCAATGGACGATGGCGGCATGGCGGTCACCAATGCGGCCGGCAATAGCCCCGCGCCTCTGTCCGCCAGCACGATGCAACTGGCCAACATCGCGATACCTAGAACTTCATGTTCGAAAAATGGCCTGATCGGGGCGGACAGCGATGGCTCCGGCCTGATCCTCTCATGTCAATTCGGCGAATGGGCTCCCATCGGCGGAAGTGGTCTGCGCTACAACTACTACTCGATATCGACTGGGTCAACCGTCCCCGCGCCAAACTGCCCTGGCGGGGGTATCCCGCAAATCGTCATCACGGGACAGAATTTTAGCGTTGACACAACCGCGGCGGTCAATTTCTCGCCAGTGACCGGTACAGGGCCGTGGACATTCAACCCCACAGACGGCAGTGGCGTGTCGATCGCGGCGGACGCCATCGCGGAAACCTATTGTGCTTTTTAATGAAACGGGAACCGGATCATGAAACCCATCGAGTTTTGGTTGAAGCTGGCTTTAGTCGCATGCATGCTGTTGGCGCGCCAGGTCGCATACGCCACACCTGTACGCTGTTCATTGGGCTACCAGGATTCAAGCTGCGTTGGCACGATTGCGCAGGCGCCACAACAGCCAACAAGCTGCCCAACCGGCGCGGGGTATACGACCATAGCTGGGGCACAGTGGATTGGCTCACGCTATACCGCGCCGCAGTGCAATTACCAGCCTGCCCCGACCTGTCCAAGTGGCGATATTCAAACAGCCGCGGCAAGTTGGACCGGATCGACTTGGACAGGCTTGCAGTGTGGGGCACCATCTCCGCCGACACCTCCAGCCGCTACCTGCACTTATATTCCAGGCGTGACCTATGGGTATTATTATCAAACAGAACCAGTGACCAAATTCACGACAAGCAATCTATTTACGGCCGCGTTCGAAGTGGTGGTGAATGGCGCCGTGCTGTACGGCAGCACCACGCCAGTCCCCGGGAATACCAGTGCTCCGCCTCAACCGGTGCTAGTCGATGAAGCTTTTACGGCCGGGGAGTATGAAAATCCTGCGCTAAGTACCAGTCCGCTAGCGGGATACTATTCTGGTCCGTTGCAGTCATCGCAAAACGGTAATGGCCCCCCGGTGTGGACATTAGAATATTTTTCGATATGTCACGATTAATGAGCATTCGATGTTTCCAAGAATCTGCTGGTAGAGGTGCATAGCCATAAAACGATGGATTGCATCAACGCCAGCAAAAAAAGCGCCCCGAAAGGCGCTTTTTTGACTGCGATAATTCGTCAGCCAACGATATTACTGGTAGTGAAACTGCTGGTCCAGGTCTTCGCCGCGCCGTTTAACGTGCCTGTAACCGTCACTGAATACTGGGTGTTCGGCAACAGTGGCGTGACCGGATAGGCCACACCTTCATAGGTAGGAAGAAGCTTGTTCGGGTCATTGGCCGAATCTAGTACCTGCAGATTAATAACGGTGTTGGTGGAGCTCGTCATCGTGCCAGATTGCAACACTATCGCGTCGGTTGAGTTGGTGCCAAACACGGCGAACGGCGTGCCCCACGGTCCAGAGGTATTCGGTGGTGCGGGACTTTCGCCGTTCGCTTCGTAGGGCACATTGGTCGCGCCTTGGCATGGGAAAGTTAGCGATCCGCTCGCGGTCGTGGATTGGAGGTTCGCAATGCTCACGGAGCCCCAAGTGTTGGGAAACCCGTTGAATGTAGTCTCTGTCTCACCGACGCCGATCAGGCTCACTGGCCAGCCGATAACGGCGATGTGGTACACACCCGACACCCATCCGTATACCTGTTCCTGACCATAAGCCGTTTCGGTCAAGGTCGCATTGGTGTAAAAACCATCGCTGAGGCCACCCGCATACACGGTTGTCGGAAACCCGAAGTGGGCTGCACGGTCGGCATACGTCGCGCCGGTGAACCCATTGTTGGTCGACACTTCGGTGTCGGTAACCGCGTTGTTATCGGCCATATAAGTCGCGTGAGCCGCGGCAGCTTCGTCAAGCGTGGTATTTTCCTGCAACGTCGGGAAACCGCATTGTTGGCGATAGGTATTGATCTGATTGAACATCGCTAACTGCGCGCTGTTGGCGGCATATTGAGGTGTAGTGACGGTGCCTGCGATGGTTGCTGGCACTGTGACCGGGGGCACGGGTGCCGCCGCGGCCGGCGCGCTGCTACTACCGCCACCACCACCGCAAGCGGCAAGAGCAGCAGTGAGTGCGATCGCAAGGGACGCACGGGCAAGATTACTTTGGGTAGGGTGTTGGACTTTCATTGCGACTCCACAGTGATTTCTTAATGGGAGAGCCGCATGGGATCCGCAATTGCATGAGCGGGCCATGCCGGCCAGTGCCCACGCGTTGGGTTTCGCGAAATACCGCTGCCGAAACAGATTAGGTGAGTGTCACGGCAAGCCGATGTGGAAGAGTATCTAAAAATTTATTATATTTGGCAAGTGGATTTTGATGTGTGAAGCATCGAATAACTTCTCCAAGGCTATGCATTAAATCGACTAGACCATCATATTCTATAAGATGATCTATAAACATAGACATTTCTCTGTCGCAGATTGTAAGCATTATGTAATTGAGGTGCTGATGCAATTTTTGTGTACAGTGTCGTTTTCGTCTGACTCAAATAAAACGATTTTCATTGGGCGTTAATATGCGTTCTGTATGCTTCGCGAGGTGCTGCGTTGAAAGAAAAAAGTAGTAGGCCCGAAAAGCGTCCCGTAGGACGTCCTCCCAAAGCCAACCCCACCACGTCGACGGAACGCGGTAAGGCATTTAACGACGCCCTGATCGCAGCAGGCGGCCGAGTTTTAAATCGGCTCCGGTTGTCGCCTGAGGCATCGTCAGCGTTGGAGACCTTAACAACGGAGCGTTCTTCGGATGGGAAGGCCATCTCGGATAGGGAGGCCATCGAGCAAGCCTTGATATTTTATGTTGCGCGCAACAACAAATAGGATTAAGCTGTATTTACCGTGATCGTCTTGTCGCGGTTTTTTTAACCGAGCCTTGCTCGAAAGGAGTGTAATCATGAAAAAATGGAAGAATGCCGCTACCTTGGCCGGCCTGATGGTCGTGACCTTGCCGGCACTGGCCGGCTCGGTGGCAGGGACCGAAATCGGCAATAACTTTAACGGGATGAGCACCGTGAATGTCACCGGCGCGAATGGCGGCAACGCCGGCGGCGTCGACAAAAATCGCGAAGAGTTGTCGGTCGCTGTCCTGGACAGTGGCAAGCCCGTGGCCGGCGCGAAATGCACGCTCACCAACGCCAAAGGCGATTGGTCGCTGACAGCGCCTGATACCGTTAAGGTCAAACGCTCGGACACGAATTTGCAAGTCAAATGCGAAGCGCCAGGCTATGACACGCTGGTGCAGACCATCCAAGCTTCGACGACGCAAATTCCCCGACCGCAATTTCGGTTTTCGACCGACTCGGGTGGAGACGGTGGAGACGGTGATGCGATGATCACTGTACCGAACTACCAGTCGCAGATTATGGTTACGCTGGTCAAGCCCGCATCTCAAGCTGCGAATTGAGTGCGTCGCGTGGTGGGAGTTGACTAATATTCGAGCACGCCAGCTAGACCCAATGCCCAACGACATCGGGCATCGGAACGAGGCGTAGTTATCCACTATTTCTGGGGATAAGTTCAGCCAACGCAATTTGCTTTAACGAAGTATCGACGCGGTGCGCATGTGCCGCCCACCGTCGCCACTCACGAAGGGCCATGGCCCAAACGCCGGTATATGCCGCTTGGCTTGCACGCCCGCAAGCCGCTTGATTTCGCCTCATTCCCCGATTGCGAAAACTCGCCTGAGGTCTCATATGACCACCCATTCCTCCAATCTTATTGATCTACGTTCGCGCCTGGTCGAGCGAAATTGCCCGCCCCTCAGTATGGCAATATGTGCCGATCTAAGTCGCGTCCGCGTTCTACGCGCTAGCGGATTGATGCGCGAGATCGAGCTGTTGTCCAACCCACTTTGCGATAGTGAGTGCACGGCGCATGAAACATCCTGGGTCAGCGTAACGAGCCTCAAGCAGTGTTCACCGCTTGATGACTTGGCGATTCTCGATGCTCGCGAGTGGAATTTCATCCGCTACCTCTTTAGAAACAGTGATCGCGAAGCTGCCGCGCGCTTGGTGAAAGCGGATAACTGAGGCTGACCCGCAGGTGGACACGATGCAGCGAACGCGTTACTTAGTTACATTGTGTTCACGGCCCTCTTGCATTTTTTTTTGCGCTCACTATACTCGTAACTGTTTCGCCCGTTGGTGCTCAACCAACGCCTTTAGCAGTTGTTTCAATACGCGGTTTGGCTCCTTCCGTTCTGGATGGCCGCGGGTCTCACGACTTGGAGTGTCTTCTTGCCCACTGGGGAATTACTATTCCCCTACACGGGCGATGGTGGTTCCCCTATTTCTTTTTAGGATACTGCCATGCAAAACCAAGCTAACACCAATCAAGCCTCCGCAAACCAATACTTCGATCTGCATACGACTGGCATCGGTTACCTGTCGCGCGTTCGCACAGTTGACCTGAAGGCAAAAGGGCGCAACAAGGCCCAGTCGTTCCTCGCATGCTCGATCGCCGCGTTTTTCGGCGAATCGAACAACGTCAACTACACGTATTACGACGTGAAAGTTGTCGGCGAGAAAGCAATCGAAGTCGTTAACGACCTGATGGAAGCTGCCAACGATAAAGACCGCAAGGTCATCATCGTATTTACGCTGGGCGACACCTACGTCGATACGTTCACCTATACCAAGGGTGACAACATCGGCAAGGTGGGGTTCCAGACTAAAGGCCGTCTCCTGAAGATCCGGATGGCGAAGGTCGACGGACAAGTCGTGTACAAGGAAGAGCTCGAACCGGCTGAATCGTCGGATGACAGCGATGACCGTACAGGCACTGAAGGCTAATGTCTCCCAGAACATCCCGCTCACGCGGGTGTTCTCTCAAGTGTCTAAGTTTTCTTGGATGCTTCAGAGAACATGGCATAATTGAGGGGTTCGATCGTTTGCGTGTTCGATTTGAAAACACGAGCCCATTACCCGGTTCGGCTGCTGAAAGGCTGGGAGCATTATGCAGTTTCTTTCGACCTCGCCCCCAGGGTGCGCTTACAGGCAATCTCTCCCCTGAGGAACCGAGCTGCTCGTCGCTGTCCGAACGACAGCGATCCCTATTCGTTATCCACGCCCTCACCCTGACGGCGTCTCGCTAGAGTGGCTTACCCGAGTTGAGGTCTACTCCTCACTTCAGGTAAGCCAGATCACTCTGGCCACACTTCTGCTTTACCCCCCACTCCCGGGCCTACGGTGGCCCAAATCGCCGAGCCGTTCGCGCATGCGCGCAATAGCCCCTGATCCAGCTCGTCTCGATCAGGGGATTTTCGTGAGCAATGTTAATGCTGACGCAAATCCCCTTTCACGCTGACTGACGTTTTCAGTTCACCGGTCTCTCGCGAGATGGCTTTTTCAGACGCCCGGTACCGGACGCCCGAGAAAGCCTGGCCACCGGCCAGCAAGCAGTATCCGTTGACTGCCGGCAGCAGTCCGAACGCCACGCGTTAAGTGGCGTCTTTTGCGGTTTGGTTCCAGCGCATTCTGCGCGGCCGCAGCTCTCACGAGCTCTGGAATTTACTTTCACCCTATGCGGGATCTCAGATCCCCATGGGGGATCTCGCCCGCTTGCCTGGAGATTCTTATGACCAAGCAGCACGTATCCGAATCCGTCGCACCCGGTGCGTCATCTGATTTGACCGAAATATTTGGTCCACCCATTCATGTCGTCACCCGTCAACAATTGATCGACGACGGCCACTTGATCGATGTGAGCAGCGTCGGCCGAGAGGCAGGCATTCGCGTCAATGTTGCAGTCACCCGCGAAGTGTGGGCCGATTGCGTAGAGTGGAACGCCGAAGACTCACTGCGTCAAACTCACCAGGACCAGGACGGTCGTCTTTGGGACGTCCTTTGGATGGCAAAGGATTGCGCGGTTCGCAATGCTCGATCGCAATCGGCAATTTTTATTGTATTCCGTGTGCCGCGTGGCGGCACCGGATACAAAGCGGTCGCCAAAGAGCTCAAGCTCGTCCTGAGCCATGACGATGAAGGCAAACCCTGCTTTACCATTCTGGAACCCGACCAGGATTGATCTAGGCATCTTGTAGTGCATCGAGAGCGCCCTCGTGGCGCTCCGTCTTCTCGAAGTGGCATTGACCACACAACCCGGCATAAACCGGGTTTCACTTTTCCCAGCGGGGAGCACTCTCCGATCGGGAGACGTGTCCCCGCATTTTTGGAGATTCAAGAATGCAATTTTTCCGCAACCTGACGGCTTCCGTAAAACGCGCGAACAATCTCGGGCGCTTGCCATTTCTCTCGGCTTTTCAGCACCAACGGCCGAAATTCGTCGCAACAGTCGAAATTGACTACGTCCAGCGCGTAACGATCGGCCTGGAAGCATCGACGGTCGAACATGCGCAGCAGTTGCTCAAGCGAACGTCTGATGCTGGCACATTGTTCAACGACACGTCGACCATGCCGATACTGATGCATGCGTTCGAGCCGGTACGTGCCGATTCGCCCTTGCAACTGGTGTCGTTGGAGGAAGTCGACGAGCTGCCGCCGGCGGATCAATCCGTCAGCATGATGAAGTGCTTTGGTGCCTCCTACGCCCTTTTGTCGTTCGCCCGCATGATTGATGCCCTATGCGAGGAAGCCATCGATCCAGAGGAGCGGCATATCGCCATGGTCGGTATTGACGTCCCGATGGAAGAGTTAACCCAGTTACGCAGCTTATTGCGTACTTTAGACGGCTGCTAACCAGCCGTGCGGCCCGGGCATTCCCGGGCTGCATCCAAATCCGAAGGGCTGCACATGCAGCCCTTCGTCGTTCTGGGGGTACAGATTTTCTGCGATCGCCATTGCCGCCGGCGACGCCATGACCTAAGATAGTTGGGTACGTGCTGACTGACATTTTCAGTCCGACTATCCGGCGTTACCGGGTGCCCTTAGCGGTTTGGTTCCTGCACACCTGTGTGCGGCCGCAGCTCTTCTGAGTTTTGGAATACTTTCATCTTTCCTTCGCGGGGACCATCCCCGCAAGGGTCGGTCTCCGCTTTCTTTTTGGAGATCGATATGTTCAAAATCCTGTCCTTCGTTTCCCGCTTTGACCTGCGTTTCGTCTGTCTTGCTCCGGCATTGATTGGCTTGCTGACGGTCTTCTTTGGCTGTGCCTATGAGGCATCCGCACAACTTAACCTGCTTGTATTGCAAGGCGCCGACGCACTCGACGCATACCAAGCACACGTTGCATCGGCACAACTCTCCGTGTTTGGGGTGATTTGGGCCGGAATAACAAACTCATCGATCTCGATGAGCGGTGCCATCCAAGGGTGCGGTTTTGCGCTTGTATTCTGCGTCACACCGTTCTGCTTATTTTTCTCGCTGGTCGCACGGCTACTGGTTCGATTCAATCGTTTCCCGGTGTCCGATCAACTGGCTTAAACACATTTCATTACCTTGCCTTTGTGGGGATCGCACCCGTAAGGGTAGGTCTCCATCTTTTCCTTGGAGATCGTTATGCAATCACGCCCGATAGCACGTCCTGCCTCAACCGCCGATTCCGAAGCAAAAAATATTGGCGATTTTTCCGATGTCAATGCCTTCGATCGCAACATTTGGCTCGGGCTGTATCAAGACATAGACAAACCAGCCGCCGCGCAAGCGGTTCTGGAAATGTCGGAGAAATTGTCGATCCTGGTCAAGCTGTATCCAGCACTCATCGTGAGGGCACGCCAAACGCTGATTCACCATGAACTAGCACAAGCTCGTCGGGTAGCCCGGCGTACCGCCGTGCTCCGGATCTTTGGGAACTTGTCGCAGAGAATTCTTCGTTCGTGCAAAGCAGCCTCACCAGTATCGCAATTGCCAAAGAAAGCCCCAGTGTTTCTAAAGCAGCCGCGATAATTTTTCGTTAAATCAATGCCCAAAGGGACTCGCGCCCTTTGGGGCGCTTCCTTGGCACTATCAGGGGTTCGATATGTCAACGCAGCGTGATCTTGCTGATCCACTGAAATATTCAATCTATTTCGTCACCGTCAAGCTGAACCAGGTCATTCACACGATCCCGCTCGGGTTCACGAGTGAGATTTATTTACATGCGTATGCCGCCTCAGACGTCGACGCCATCGCGTGTTGTCGGACATGGGCAACACGGCAAAATTTCGACGTGGCCCGTCTTAAAGCGGTGCCGGCATTTGAGCAGACGATCGCCAACTACACGTTTCCCGACCAAATTATCAATTTGCCGGACACGATCCTTGCCGCGGAGCTCGCTAGGAAAGGGATTCCGCATGACCGGGTACCAGCAAGTCGACCCGGCTAGGGGACTTGGCAATATTTTCCAATTGGTCTAACGACCTGCCTTAATTTTTCCACCCTACTGGGGAGTTCCCTCCCCGATCTCGGGGTGCGTGCTCTCCAACTTTATCGTCAAACCCACCTAAGCGGAGAGCATCATCATGACCAAGAAAATCGTTTGTACCCCCGAGCAAAAGCGCGTCGTTGACTCGAATGCGCGCATTTTAGCCGTCGATGCATTTGCCGGCACGGGTAAAACCTCCACGTTGGAGGCCTTTGCACTGGCTCGGCCGACAGCAAAAATTCTCTATATCGCCTTCAATCGCTCGGTAGCAACGAGCGCAAAGGAGCGCTTCCCCAGCAACGTCGAGTGCCGTACGACGCATTCGCTTGCTTATGGTGCCGTCGGCCGGAAGTATGGTGACAAGCTGGGCTATGCCTCGCCTCACGATCTCAGTCTGCGCATGAATTGCAACGCGCGCCGTGCGAAATCGGCGCTCGATGCCATTTCTTCGTGGCTGTCGTCCGTAGATGCGGAAATTGACGCAATTCACGTCGAAGACCAAGATGAGGACCCTGCGAACCGGGCCATCATCGTTGACCTGGCTCGTACCGTCTGGGCCGACATGATCAATGTCAGCTCTCCGATCAAGATGCCGCATGACGGGTATCTTAAGCTGTGGGCGATGTCGCGGCCGAAGCTCCGCTACGACTACATCCTACTCGACGAAGCGCAGGACACGAATCCTCTCACCCTGGAGCTCGTTCTAGCACAGCGATCACATACCAGGCTTGTTCTGGTCGGTGACCGCCATCAAGGCATCTATGGCTTTCGTAAAGCTGTCAATGCCATGGAGACCGTGCCGGCGGATGAGCGCGTGGCCATCACGCAATCGTTTCGTTTTGCTGCGGGCATTGCGGATGTGGCCACAAGCATCCTCAATTCCTTCAAAAACGAATCTAACGCCGTTACTGGGCGTGCTGATATCGAAGCGAGCTGGGTAGTTGATCGCCGGCGTCCTTATACGGTGATTTCGCGCACCAACGCAGCGCTGTTCGGCGAATTGGCTGGACTGGTCACGCGTTCAAGGCCTGTAAAGGGCATCCACTACATTGGAGGTTTCGACGGTTACTTCTTCGGAAGAGTCCTAGACGCTTACTATTTGTGGTCGGACGAGCGTGCGTCCATCCGTGAAGAGTCCATCCTTCGATTTGGCGATTTCGCATCGTATGCGCAGTATGGCGAAGAGGCAGACGACTTCGAGGTTAAGGCTCTGGTCAAAGTCGTTGAGCAATACCGGTCGAGAGTGCCGAGCATCTATAACGCGCTTAAAGCCGCAGAAGTGGTAGAAAACCGTGCCGAGGTTTGCGTTACGACGGCACACAAGTCGAAAGGATTGGAGTGGGAGCAAGTTGTGCTCACGAACGATTTTATCGACCTACCGCCGGAAGACGACGATTTTGACGTTGAGGAAATAAACCTGCTGTACGTGGCAATCACACGGGCGATTCGAGCAATCGAACTACCCGAAAGCACGTCAGCCTGGCTCAAACTTGACGACGATGAGCAGGAGCCTGTCGCTCCGGAGGATGAATCTCCGGTTAGGGACGCGGCTTCAGTGAATCGGACTTCGGCTGCGGTGCCGCGGATGCAATCGGTACCGGTTATTTCAACTGGCCATTTGTCGTTGAAGACCAATGAAATCCTAAAACGCGATAGTCACGCCGTCCCGTGGTGTCATTGCGCCGGATATCAATATGGTTACTGGTTGTCCGTGCCCTCAGATCACGATGAAGTCTCGGCGGACGCCCCGTCGGCTCCTGACGATCTGATCGACGTGCTGGAGTGGGCCCGGCAATCTGGTTTTGAGTGGGTCCGCTTGGACGCTCTGGGTGACCAGGTCGACGTCTTGCCGTTTTACGGTTAATGGGCGGAAGTTGCCGCCGGCAGTTTTATTTGCCGGTGGCAACCACGCTGCATTTTTGGGAGTCACATGGCCGATCGGAGAAATTCTCTGGTCGGCTTTTTTCATGGGACTTGTCGCAGTCGATCAAAGACCAGGTTTTTCAATTGCAATACCGTCGAACGTTTCGACAACCTTAGCGGCGCTCCCTATGTCGTCACCGAGCAATTTCCCCGAGTTGTCAAAAAACTGAACCTCCGTATAAATGGTCAGCGAGACGAGCTTATCCCCGCTTTTGCTGTGCCAGATCGCGTCGACGTAATACGGTCCGATCCGCGTGCCGCCCAAGGCAGGTGCCATTGAATCGCCGATTCTGGTACCCATCGCCGTATCGTTTGTCACCGTGAACTCTTCTTTAACCAGTGACGACAACAGAGGGTTCGCGTTGATAATCGGTAACAGGTCCTGCTTATACGAAACCGAGCCCGTGCCTGGCGGATGCGCGAAGGCGAGCGGCATGACGACCGCGCACAGCAATGCAACAAGAATATTCTTCATACAATCATTCTCCAAGATACTTTACTTTTGCATTGGCCATGTCGTTTCCCGCCGCTTGCCAGCGGGCCTTGGCTTCATTGCCAAGGCCTGAAAAGTGGTCAATATGGTAGCCGTGGATACCGCCGCCCGTATCATCGGCAAATCGGTTACCGACGACTCGGTGCCCGTCTTGCGACTCGATATAGACCTGTGCGCGCCCGTGGATCACGCGTGGATCCACGGCAATGGAATGATCCTGTTGGATCGTTGCGAATCGACCGCCAGCAGTGGGTTGGTAAGAAAACTGAGCCGTCGCCGGCGTGTTGAGGCGATCAGGCGCATCTGTCTGCGTGTGATGCCAGCCTCCGCCGCCACCCTCAAAATGGACGTATTGGTTATCCGTGGTCTGCCCGGTCCCCTGCATCGGAACGCCGCTGGCACCGTACAAGAACCCGTCGCGGTGCGGTTCGTTTAAGCCGGCGGCCGTCGACGTATGCGCGGCAGAGAAATCGCTTTCCTGAGCGATGATGTAGTGCGTGATCTTGAAGCCACTCTCGTACCGCAAAATTGATATTCACCAGCTCTAAGGGGACCCACATGAACAAACGAACAAACAAAACGGCCTACACTCTACCGGATCATAAGTCACTTGACTACACGCTCGATCGCATCGGGCAGTTAGAAGGTCGGGGGTTGGAGCTGGACCGCGCGCGGAATGCGACCGTCGAAATGCTCCCCAAGTCGTTGTAGGCAAGGTTGCGTTTGGTCCTCCACTCTAACCAGCGCTAGATTAGTCAAAAAAACACAGCCATCGTGACAGAAATATTAAACCTCGATTTCACCCGAGGCATGTCAAATTTTTTTTGACGTTTTCTACCCGAACACGAAAGTTGATAAACTATGTATTCAGGTGGCCCCACGGAGTATCCCTATAGGAAATCGCGAGTTAGCGGAATATATTGATGCCAAGCGTGAATGCAGACGGGCAGCCCCTGCCCCCTATCGATGTCAGTTTGCCAGCACTTGGAGCACCTGCGGTCGAGCGGGGACTTTGGATTGCCATCACCCTTGTGGTGCTCGGTCTGCTCGCCGCCGCTGGGTTTGCATATCGCGCCGTCGACCGATACGAGACCGAGCAGGCCCAAATCCGCTTCACCAAAGCAGCAATGGAACGCCTCGATGCCGTGCGGGGTGAATTGACCCTCGCAGTCGCCATATTGCGAACACTTGGCGATTTCCATGCAGCCTCCGACGGCGTCACGCCGGATCGCTTTAGCCTAGTGGCCGGCAATGCCATCCAACGCTATCCCTGGATCAAGGCGCTGGAATGGGTCCCTGTTGTCGCCGACGATCAGCGGGACGCTTTCCTCACCCAGATGCGGCGCTACGATCCCGCTTTTGCCATTGTCGAAGGCGGCGCCAGGAAACCAGCGCGCCGTCGGCCGCTGGTGTTCCCGGTCAGCTATGTCGTTCCACTCGCAGGAAACGAAACCGCCCTCGGACTCAATCTCGGATTCGAGCCCGTCCGCCGCGCCGCACTCGATTCAGCCATGCGACGCAAGGACATTGCAGTGACCGATCCGATCCATCTGGTCCAAGGAGGTCCCGATCGCTCCGGGGTGTTGGTTTTTCTCCCGCTTTCCCTACCGGATACCCTCGTCGATAACGACGGCGGCATTCTCGGCAAGACCGGTTTCATCCTTGCCGTGTTCCGCCTCGATGTCTTGATCGCCACGGCGACGGCGCATCTGCAGACGGCGCCGATAACGGTGACGATCGAGGACATAACGAGTACCGGGAATATTCCGGCACCCCGGTCGCAGCACAGCGCCGGCTCATTCGAAGCGGAAGAGATCGTACCCATGGCGGATCGGCTCTGGAGGCTACGCGCAGATGCTGTATCCACCGACCACCTGCAATCTAAGTCCTGGGCAGCGCCTGTGGTCCTGGCCTTCGGTCTGAGCGTATCGTTCCTGATCTGTGCGTTTTTGGTTTATCTCGTACGCAGCCGTTCCAAAATTCGCTGGTTAGCGGCTCAATTCCAACACAGCGCCACCCACGACGCGCTGACGGGGGTCGCCAATCGCCGCTTGCTGAACCACAGGGCCGGTATTGAACTGGCCCAAGTGCGTCGCTTTGCCAGACCGTTCAGTCTGCTTCTGCTGGATATTGACCATTTCAAATCGATCAACGACCGCCACGGCCACGATGCCGGCGATCAGGCGCTATGCGCCTTCGCAACCATGCTTCAAGGCACCATTCGGGAAACGGATCTGCTGGCCCGGATTGGTGGAGAGGAATTCACCATCTTGCTGCCGGGCATGGATCAGCCGCAAGCGATGATCATGGCGGAACGATTGCGAGCCGCGATTGCCGCCATCGAGATCAATCTAAGCACAGCGCGGCTCAGCATGACCGTCAGCATCGGCCTCGCCTGTCGGACGGCTGGACGCGACACGCTCGATGCGCTCCTTAGCGCAGCAGATCAAGCGCTCTACCGCGCCAAGAAGGAAGGCCGCAACCGCACCATTGCTTCGCCGCAACAGGAAGATGAGCACACCGCTCCGCATCCACAAACCCTATGTAACGCATCCTAATGAAATTTCCGATTCAAACGCGCTACAAGGGGGCGCCATGGCAAAAGACCTCGTTTGCGCACTTTGACAGCCTGCTCGGGCGCAATAAGGACAACGGCGCGCGTACCCTCTTTCGATCTGCGCGCTCGATTCGCGTACCGGTCCAGTAAGCCTCCTGGCAACGGAGGTTCGCCGACATCGGTGTGAATTGGCAAGGGCAGGCCAGATACACTACATTCGGTGCTGGGTCTGCAGTTGCAAGTCCTGCCGCTTCGCGCGGTGTGGAGGGGCGGCCGGGGTTCATAAATATGTACAGCTTCACATATTAACGATTATGCACAGCAGCAGATTATGCGAAGTGACGGCCGACCATCGAGATGTGCCTCGGTACCGTTAAGCAGCTTCACGGCGTCTATTACTTGCTGTGCACGGATGCCCCGTCGGCTCCTAACGATCTGATCGACGTGCTGGAGTGGGCTCGGCAATCTGGTTTTGAGTGGGTCCGTTTGGACACTCAGGGTGACCAGGTCGACGTCTTGCCGTTTTATGGTTAATGGGCGGAAGTTGCCACCGATAATGTTATTTGCCGGTGGTAACCACGCTGCATTTTTGGGAGTCACATGGCCGATCGGAGGAATTCTCTGATCGGCTTTTTTCATGGCATTTGTCGCAGTCGATCAAAGAAAAGGTGATTGGAGGGGTAAATCCACGCGTTACAGATCGGCAAAGTGAGGCAGCAGATCTTGGTCCACCAAGCGCATTTCAATTGCGTTCGCTACCCTCACATGCTCGGGGTTGTTCGCATCAAACGGTTCGTCGATCACACTTAAAATAAGGGTGCCGCGTTGTTTCTTTCCGTCCATCACCGGAATCAGTTGACGTGCCTCGGGAATTTCTTTGAACGACAAGACTTGGGGAAGGCACAGTATCCATCCGGCACCAGGCCGTTTGGGAAACACTTTTTGAGATCCATATTTGTACGGCCGCACTTCGATCGAGCGGGCCGACCAGATTTCCAGCAGCCCCATCAGCAGCGGCACCACCAGCGCTTGGTCCGCCAGTGTGGGAACTCGCTTTGACTGAAGGGAAAATACGGAAAGCGGGCTACCAGCCACGACGGATAGCGATGTGTCGAAACCGGCGGCGCCCGTTCCCTCCCGTCCATTCCATACGCCGAACATTCTTAATCCCGGCGATTGCTTGTCTTGCTGTTCCGCAGCAAGAATGGCGACTGCGGCGCGCGTCGGACCATCGTCATTGAACGCCTTGTTGGCAACGGATTGCTCCGGCGTGTCCGCTGGCGGATACCAATCGTCGACGGGCAGACCCAAGGGGGCGAGCAACGTTGCGACTTTCCACAGGTCGCTGAGTTGCTCGACTTCAGTCGGCAAGCGGTCTTTTAAGCGAAACGTCAGTGTGATATTCATGGTTGGTGCAGGGGCGTGACGGTCGGCACGCCTGACGTGAAGTCAGTGCATCAAAGCTCGGTGTAGCGCGGCAACAGATCTTGATTCGCCAGCCGTACCTCAATTGCATTCGCAGCCTCAATATGCGCCGGGTTTTTGACGTCGAACACACCCTCCGTGATACTCACAATAAGCGTTCCCATCTGCTTCTTACCTTCCGGGCCCACGATTCGTATCAAAGCGCCCGCTTCCGGCACGTCGCTAACGGTCAAAGTATGTGGCAGGTAAAGCATCCAACTGGCACCCGGTCGATAGTCAAAGACCTGTTTCGAGACGTATTTTCGAGGACCAAACGTGATGTACGCGGGATCGTGCAAAGCGACTAGGCGCGTCACCAATTCGGCGATCGACGCCGCTTCGCCCAGCCGTGACGACGCGGCGTCGACTTCTCCCAGCGACAGTTCCAGTTCATTGGCAATAATCCCCGTGTCGATCGTGACGGACAATGCTGCGCCCTGTTGTTTCGCCGTTTCCCCGTTCCAAATGGCGATCGTTTTGGGGTCACCCACCTTCATTCTATAGCGCTCGCTCAAGACAGCGACTGCGGCCGTGGTTGGTCCGCCCCCACCAAAAACGCGGTACAGCCCGGCCTCTTCAACGGTATCGCCCTTGAGAAACCATGCGTCCAGCGTTGGATCTTTAGCCGCCAGCCATTCAATGACCGGGCGAAGCCGTTCCAGGTGCAGCGGAAAGTGCGCCTTCGGTACATCCGCGCGATCGCGGTATTGCGTGACTAGATGCATAGCGATTTTTTCATGGTTGATAGACGGACGACACGCCGGCCCGGCTCAAGACGGGAATCATGTGCTCCCACGCCAACGGTGTTTGAAAATACCACATCAACTTGGCCGGTGGGTTTGCTTTCACGAGTGCCGCCTGTTTGTTGATCTGGTCTTTCATGGTGTCGAACCCCTGAAAGAAAAATTTAGGTTCTCCGTCGTCGTCCATGAATTGGTCGTAATTCCCTTTAGCCTCTTGGAGCAAACATTCCGCCGATTTAAACCCATCAAAATCGGTGTCCAGCCAGCTCCACTCCATGCTCCATAAACTATTGGCCGTGTCGTACGGAAAGCCCGTGATCTTGCCCTGGTACGCGCGCGGCTCGGGTTTCATGCTGTGGTTTCGGCGCACCTGAGCGCCCCCATCCGGCGGGCACTTTTTGCACGGCTCGTCGGTTTTCGGGATCGCTCGGACGGCGGGCTGAGCCTTGCTTTGATCTTTCGTCGTGTCGCCCGAGGCGGAGAGCACACCGGCCGTCGCTGCGCCGCCCGCGACGGCGGTAGCGGCTCCGGACAACCACGTCCCAGCCGCTTCCAGCAGAGGAAGTACAAAGGGGACGGCCATTATTTCGCGTCCTGGGGTGGTTGCTGATCTCGCAGGTTTTTCTTTGTCACCGCCATTAGGTCGTCGAAACGATCCTCCACCGGTCGCCCCGGTTTGCGCAACCAAGACGCGATCGGCTTCACACGATAGAACCCCGGAATCTCGGCCTCCATCTGCAAGAACTCCCCCAGTTCCTTGTCCTGCTGGAAACCTAGGGTTTTGGCTTCCTTGTACGCGGCAACCAACCGGTCTAGCAGCGTTGGGTCATTCGCCAGCTTCGGATTGTCCAACACGATGTCATCGCGGATCGTGGCGACAAAGTTGCGCTCGTCACTCGCGCACAGCGCCGCCCACTGGGCATCAGTTAACTCAAGCATAGTAGTTACACATGGATAGAGATATGAAAACGTTTTCCGTCGAGTTGAGCGTGCCATTCGTCCGCATCGCTGAAATAGTCCCGGCGGGTAGGGAGGTCCAACGTTTTGAACAATGTAACGAGCACGCGCGGGTCCCAAAAGCGAATCAAGGCAATCTTGCCGTCGGGCAACCGGCCGTTGAGTCGTTGCTGTAACGCCAGTGCCAAGGTTTCGAGCGGTGATCGAGAAAACAACCACACAACGCTGGGTGCCGTTAGCTCAAGGGTTGAAATCGTTGAAATGTTGTCGGGCGCCTCTTGGGCGAGGTCGATGAGCCATGGCCCAGCGTAGGCCAGTCCCTGGTCTTCCGTCCCTTGAAACAAGGCCCTGCGGGCGTCGGACGGCTGCAGGGGCAAGCCGGCGCTTTTGGTGTATTGCACGCCGTCGACTAAAGCGTAAGCACGGAGATACGGGGTTTCGCGTTGCAAGACCTTGAAGCGCTCGGCAATCGATGTGGGGATCATTCGCGCACGACCGTTGAAGCGCCCGAATCAGAGGCATCCTTGAGACATTCGAGGCAAATCGTCGGGGCGGTTGTGGCCACTGCGGCGGTCGCCGCCGCTGCGTCGGCAGCGCTGGGCGGTCCACTCGACCCGTCGCCGGCCGGGCCAGGCGGTACGTTTCCCGCGGAAATGTACTGGTTGGAGATAAGTGTGGCGCCGCACGAGGTTTTGTCGCCGTGAAAAGCGGCGGAGATGCCTCCAAACGTGATGCTCGGATTTTTGCTGGTGGTGATCGCAAAGGTGCCACCGCATTTGCGGCACGACACCTGATCGCCAATGCGTGCCACAGCTTTACCGCCGACCAGCGAGATGGGCGAGCATGGTCCGACCGTGCCGCCGTGGCTCGTGCCGTCGCCTTCGGTGATAAACGCAAACATGACTATCTCAACAAAATGCTGGGCCAGTGAGTCTAACGGAACGACCTTGCAAAGGGCTTGCAAAAGGTTAAATTGCTAAAGGATAGGACTCATCCGGTTGTCCACGGCCGCGCCGCTACGGTTAAATCGCGCCGGCGTTCGCCTACAAAACGCATAGGGGGCCACATGCTCGTGCTCAATCGAGGATGCCGTTGTGCCTCCCCCAATATCGCCGGCACAATGACTGTGGTCTACGTCACGCTGCCATTGGTCGATTGCAGTCATCGCACCGTATGTTGAGTTTGGGTTTGCCCCACACGGCGGCACGGCATCCCGGGCAGGTATATTTCTCTCGCAGGCTGCGATTTTTATCCTCGCGCTCAGCGATCGGCATACCCGGCACCTCCGCGATCGGAATCGCATAGGCCAGATCCATGATGTCATGGGGTTGATGGTCGGGTTGCGCCGGCAGCTCACTGCCGTCCGATTCGACCTGGTCGACTTCCAAGTCGGTGGCCACAGTAGCGGCCGCCGGCACCGCGTTGGCCAACGCAATATTGTGAAGAAAGCGATGTGGCGCCATTCGTACCGGAAAACGGTCGAACCAGCTAATCGAAAAACCGCTCGTCAAAAGCTCACGCGTAGCGACCTCGAACCGCCCTCCTTTGATCATGTAGTCGCCCATCTTCTGGCCGGTACGCTTGCCGCCCGGCATACCGGTATCGGACGCCATCAAGCCTATCGACTCCATTTTGTCGGCGAACTGGCGATCGTGATAGCTACGCCGGGTGGGTTTGCCGAAACGTTCTTGCCACTGGTGCACGAGCTCGTGAACGATGGTCTGGAGGA
>Ga0302306_10000481_pt1 | contig 25207 bp, 22 predicted proteins | sample III_Palsa_E3_1_FD_198761 | JGI IMG/M metagenome (GOLD analysis project Ga0302306, IMG submission 198761) | Peat permafrost microbial communities from Stordalen Mire near Abisko, Sweden - III_Palsa_E3_1 | ecosystem: Environmental > Terrestrial > Soil > Palsa > Peat permafrost | place: Sweden...
GTCCGCTCGACCTCTCGGTGGATGAAACCATGCACGAGATTCTCGAGGCGGTCCAGAAGATTGGCGCCAAACGCCTGGTGATCGATTCGCTGGCGGGCTTTGAGATGGCGCTAGCACCCGGCTTCCGTGCGGACTTTCGCGAATCGCTCTACCGGATGATCACCGCTTTGACCGGAGTCGGGGTAACGATTCTAAGCACGGTTGAGATGAACGAGTCTTTCACCGAATTCCCGTTCAGTACCTACTCGATTTCCTTTCTCACCGATGACATTATCCGGCTTCGGTACGTAAACATCGACGGCCAGCTTCGCAAGATCATGGTCGTTATCAAGATGCGCGGTGGCAACCATAGCAAGGATATCCGGGAATATGAAATCACCTCCAAGGGCGTGGTCATCATGGGTGACCGCCTCACGGATTATCAGGGCCTTATCACCGGAATTCCTGAGCATGTAAACCGATCCGGCAATCACGAAGAGCGCTCACATAAGCCGAAAACCAAAAGCAGAAGCTAGAAGCAATCGCGACTAACGCTGACATTACGCCACTCAGAACGGGAGTAGCTGGTCTGGATTTCTGGTCGTGTCACGGGCAAGCAGGAAGTAATCCCAAGGTAAGGTTGGCCGACTATACAACCAGAACCTCTCTTCACAAATCCCAGAAGCCCGTTTCCTGTTGGCCGAACAAACTGGGACTTGTATTCGATGGCTCGAATCGGGTCGCGAACCACCGCTTCCGTGGGTGACCTTCACGGCTCGGCTGTTAATTCTATGAGCTGACTCTGTGGAAACCGACCGTCATGCTCCAAGGGAAGAAGTACCTGTCCTGCGTCCTGCGACAGCTGCAATCTCGTTGAGCATGCCGCTGAAAATCCAGCGATGCACAGGATAAAGCATGTACCAATAGAGTAGCCCCGCCAATCCGGCAGGATCAAAAATAGCGGTCTGCCGAATCACGGAGCCTCGGCTATTTGCTTCCACCTCGAACTGCAACCACGCGCGCCCCGGCACTTTCATTTCAGCGACCAGACCGAGTTCGTGATCCGGCACAAAGGTTTCCACTCGCCAGAAATCCAGAGCGTCGCCTGCGGAAAGTGTGTGAGGATCGCGACGGCCCCGGCGCAGTCCCACGCCCCCTACAACGAGATCTAAGAGGCCCCGAAACCACCAAAGAAAATTGGCAAAGTACCAACCATTCAAACCTCCGATGCGCTGAATCGGAGCAAAAGCTGCCGCCGGCGGAACCGATACTTGCACCGTTCGAGAATCGACGAGCCTGGTGCCAAACTTTACTCCGCCCCAAGACTGCGGCTTCCCCGCCGAGGAAAGAGCGTCGCACCAACTAGTCAGGGCAAATTCCTGGTCTTCATGGTGAAGAGCTCTCTCTATCGCCTCTCGCAAGCCTTTCGGCCTGATGTCAAAGGCGGTCAAAGCGGAAGTGTCGTGCACCAGAGTTGGGTTGCGCATACTATCGATGAGCTTGCGGCCAATGCGGGCATAAACAGGCGTGATTAAGCCCAACCACAAACTTGAGAGGTGAGGCGTCAAGATCGGAACCGGAATCATCCATCGGCGGAGGCCGCATTGCCGGGCATACTCCTGCATGATCTGGCCGTAGCTGACTTGGTCGGGGCCCCCGATTTCGAAAACTCTGCACTGTTCCACCGGCAACACCAGCGCGGCCATGAGGTACGTAACCACATCTTCGACCGCGATCGGCTGGGCTTTGACGGCAACCCAGCGCGGGCAGATCATCACCGGTAACCGCTGTACCAGCGCGCGAATCATTTCAAATGAAAGACTGCCGGAACCGATCACGATGGATGCGCGAAATTCGATGGTTGGAATCTGTGAGCTTCGCAGGATGTCTGCAACCTCGTGGCGACTGCGCAGATGAGCGGAGAGCGCTTGGTCCTGGTTCCCCAATCCCCCAAGATAGACAATGCGTCGTACTCCAGAATCGCGCGCTACATCGGAGAAATTTTGCGCGGCTTCGCGGTCTTCTTGTTCGAACTTACCCGAAGACCCCATGGAGTGGACGAGGTAATACGTCGTGTGTACTCCTGCCATCGCCGGCACTAGTGAACTGCGATCCAGGCAATCTGCTTTAATGACTTCGGTGGAAGCGGCAACTTTTGATCGGAGAAAATCAGGGCGCCGAGCCAGGCAGCGAACCGGCCAGCCCGCTTTCTCCAACTCCTTGAGTAGGCGCCCCCCGATGTAGCCTGACGCTCCCGTTAACAGGACGAGCGGGCGATGATCTGCGCCCATTGAGATCCCTTCATTCGATCCACTGAGTTATGCTGGCGTGATCGTAGCATTTCCCAGATCACGTGTTTTTCACGAAAGGTCAATAGCCGAACACTTGAGTGTGTGCTTCGCCAGCTTTACTTATGCACATTCAAGCGCCCTGACGCTGGCGTGGGGACAGTTGATGTAACCAAGCCATTTCCACCGATTGAGAGTTGCTGGTTTCAAAGTAAACCGCGTCGCCACTTGTGTCGGAAACCACTTGCCGCTAGTGGCAGGACGGCCCTGCTTTCGGCGTGTGATTTTGCTGACAGGGATCTACGTCTGCGAGTCGATGGGCTGGACCAAGACCCAAGTACGCTTTTCGCGGGCGTTGTAAAGCAAAGTGACGGTCACGTCACGGGGGTTCCGCTTGAACCCGAAGTGGTAGCGGAAAGTGCAGTGCAGCTCACCGGCTGCGACCCCCTCACGGAAACGTCCGTAGAATTCCTGCATGTCAGTACAGGGCGCGATCTGCTTAAAGAAATTCTTTCCCACAACCTTCTGCCTGGTGAGACCAGAAAGCCCCTCTTCGTAGGCGTTATATCGGAGGACCGTGCCTTGAGCGTCGAGTTGGATGACTCCATAAGGAAGCGAGTCCAATTCCTTCTCACCGATGGAGTCAATCGTTTGGAAAATAAACGGTATGGGTGCTGCAGAATCAGAGGACACGCGATTCTCCAAGGGATAGATTGTCGCCGGGAACTCCAATCCTCCCACACTAGGCACTCGGGGCACAAGCATCCAGAAGGTTAGGTTGGAATGGTTACTCGGGTCAATCCGCCAATCTGAGATTCTGATCGGATAACGGACTAATCGGAAGTTGGCAGATTCCGGAACTTGCCGATTTCCTAAGGATCACGGGATCACGGCCCATCCCAGAGGAATTCTGCCTTAAGTTAGCTTATGGTGGCAGACCCTTCATGATTATGAATTCCGATGCCAGACATCGGAGGAATTTTCAACTGAGAACATTCTGGGTGGTGACTCTGTGCTTTCCTGCTACCGTTCGTCATAGCGCCTGCCAACTCCTAGGCGTCCGTACTTCCCGCAAGCAGTGGGGGACAACATAGTTAAGCGTGACAATGAGATCGTCGCTTTGATCTCTCAACGCCAATTTGGTCTTCCAGCGTGTATCCCAAACACCTGCCTGCGGGAGGTTGTTGACAGCAGGCGCTAAAGCGTGTCGTGACAAGAGGTTATTCAACGGGAATGATCCACTTCGACAAGAGTGGGACACCGGTCGCTGAGTTCATTTGACCGAAATCCGTTTTCAGCTTAAATAGAGTTCGCGGATCGGACTGGTCCAGATCGGTGGCGTTTTCCGGTCGGGCCGACCGACAGAAACCTCGCGCTACAGGCTTCATATAGAGGCGAACGACGGGGAGGGTTCAAAAGTTACTATTCCGCTGCGAATCAATGGAGATGGTCTACGCTTGGTGGGCCGCCAGACTGTCCGTGACTTGGTCGATTCGACCACTTCCTGGATAAACCACCTGCTCGGACACGAAAACTCCGCGAGGAACGCTTAACGAGGATGCAATGTCAACCCAGCCATGGCCGGTCACGCCGGCCCTCTCAACCAACTTCGAATCTTACGTCGATTGCAAACGAGCTGCGGAATTCCTGTCTGTCGACCGGAAGACGATACAAAGGCTGTCTCGGGAGGGCAGAATTCCCGCTCACCCGGTTCTAACCGGCGCCCGCAAAGGACGCACCACATGGCGGTACAAGTTGAGCGAGCTTGACGAGTGGGCTCGCACTCAGCAACACTCGGTACCAGCCACCCGTGCCACATCTCGAAGGGAGAAGTGATGGCACGGTTTCAGAATGGATGGCTTCGCAAGAAGCATCGCAAATCCGGGGAGGTCTGGTTATTTTGCTACCGCCAGCGGCGTCAAGAGGATGGCAAGTGGGTGGAGGCCACACCCATCCGCGTAGGTTCCCTCAAGGAATTTCCCAGCGAGGAAACCGCTTGGCGGCGGGTGGAAGAACTCAGACTCAATCCCAATCAATCAACGTTCGGTGTCAGCCCGCAGGCTACATTTGGTCAGCTTGCGGCGCACTATACGCAACACGAACTCCCAGAGAACCAGGAGAATGCCCAGATCGAGAAAGCGTATTCGACGATCCTCAAGTATCGGCGCTATCTCAAACGTTGGGCCTTGCCCCGCTGGGAGACGACGCCAGCGCTCACCGTCGAGCCGATCGAGGTTGAGCGTTGGCTCAAGGCGCTCAGGAAGAAACATGGCCTTGAAAACTCAACTCTAGTAGAGATCCGGAAAGTCATGAACTTGGTCTACAAACACGGACAGCGATACGGGCTTCTTCCTCGTTCCGACGAGGGGAACCCAATTCATTTCGTCCGCCAATCGTCCAAGAGTGACTTCGAGCCGGTGATCCTCACCCTGCCCCAGGTACTCGATATTTTCGACAATCTGGATCTGATGCGCCGCACTATGGTCCTAACGGACGCGGCCACGGCGTTGCGTGTCAGCGAAATTCTGGCCCTGATGTGGAAGGATCTGGATTTCGTGGCGCAGCTGATACGGGTGCGCCGGGCTTACGTGTACCGCCGTTTTGGAGCTCCGAAATCGAAAGCCTCGAAGGCTCCGGTTCCGATGCATCCTCTGCTGGCGGCACATCTGCTCGCTTGGCGTCAGGAAACCCTCTACGCCTCCGACGAAGACTTGGTTTTTCCGAGTCTTCGCGCCAAGGGCACCAAGCCTCCCGCGGCCAACATGCTGGTTGCTGATTACCTGCGCGTGGCTGCCAAGAAGGCGGGAGTCGTGGCTCCGCCGCGCACCTTCGGATTCCACACTTTCCGAAGGACGCTCGCTTCGGTCTTGGTCAAACTGAAGGTCGATCCGAAGTTGGTGCAGGAAATGCTTCGGCACCAAAATCTGAAGACGACCCTTGAGGTCTACGCGAAGGCGGTGACCGAAGACAAGCTCGAAGCGCAGGGGATGTTCCTAGAGTTGCTGTTCCGCGGCAGGAAGGCGGCTGAACCCGATCCGGTCAAAAACCTGGAGAAAACAGCTCCAGTGACGGGTTTGGTGCAGTAGTGCGGGCAACTGCGGGTAAACTGCGGGTAATACGCAAAATGAAAAGTAATGTTAACTGCTTTGAAATGTGGTGGCCAGGGACGGAGTTGAACCGCCGACGCCAGCCTTTTCAGGGCTACTTTGTGCTGTAGTTTAAACAACTTAAGTGACTCCAGGTGGCCGCCTAAGTCCTTGAGAAGTCGTGAGAGACATGCGAATCGTGGGTTGAATTCGTGGGTTCAAAAAGACAGTCGCAGAAACCCAGGAAGCAGCGGTTTCACCTCGACATCGGCGAGAAGCTCCTCATCTTATCGTTGTCAATTATTACCACATTTGTGGTATTATTGAACCACATGCTTGACCTTCGCTCCAAGGCGCGCCAGCAACTGCTGGCCTATTATTTTACGAACCCGACGGCCCGCCACCATCTGCGGGACTTGGCGAAGCGGCTGGGCATCGATCCATCTAACCTGTCGAAAGAGTTGGGACGCCTAGAGCGCGACGGTCTATTTCGGTCGGAAGTGATTGGCCGCCAAAAATATTTTCAACTGAATCGGGAGTATCCGCTTTTTGATGAAGTGCGCAAGATCGTTGCGAAAACTATTGGCGCGGCTCCCGTGATTGCGCAATCCCTCAAGAAAATTGAGGGAATAGACGAGGCATACTTGTACGGTTCATTTGCAAGCAACCAGCAGGACGCGGCCAGCGATATAGACGTGCTCGTGATCGGCTCCCCGCGTGAGGAAGTCTTAGCACAAGCCGTGCGAAGGCTGGAGCGGCAACTCGGGCGCGAAATCAACTACACCGTCCTAACACCGAAGGAATTCGGGTCGCGCCGCGCTCGGAAGGATGCGTTTCTGGCAAACGTCTGGCACAATAAGCGTGTTTCACTCATAAGCCCAAATGAAGAAGCTGAAAGCGCACGCGGTTGACTGGGCGCAAATCGATCGCTTCCTCGCGAGCGCGGATAAGAAGCTGGCCTCGGCCCGTAAGATTCTCGCTTTTGATGAAGAAGCTTGTCTCAACAAGCTTACGAAGCAATGCTGAAAGCTTCCCTCGGGTTCATGTTTAGCCACGGATTCCGTGCGAGGAGTCAGCCTGGGCACCACATCGCCATCATCGATTTTGTGCATTCGCGCATCGACAAGAAAAATGCCGGTTTGCTGACTGTCTTTGATCGTCTCCGCCGGAAGCGCAATATGTCCCTTTATGATGACACCGGGTTTGTTTCTCACCATGATGCCGAGCAAGCGCTCCAATCCGCCAGCGAGTACTTGAACGTGATCCGAGCTGATATCGCGGCCCGAAAGCCTTGAGTCAGAAACTGATCGAGGGAGCTCCGCACTTTTTTCTAATCTATACTTTCGATGGGCAAAGATCCGGCTTCAGGGGGGAGTCCTTCTGTGAAGGACGCTTGTGCGGCTCGGTGCGGCGGAAGACAAATACCCGCCGTACTCGGTTTCGATGGCGATGGACAGTAGTGGTTGCGGTCATGGGTTCTTCGTTGTCGGATTCCCCGAGTTCGAGGGTGACAACGCCGTCAAATCCAGGTTGTGCATCACCACGATCTGCCACTCGCCGGTATTCTTCGCCATCACAAAATTCAACAATCCTTGGCGATCGGGCCGCGGATTTCCTTGGGCATCCGTTGCGCCCGTCATCTCCCAACGCACATCTACGGCCGCCACATCGGGACGGATGAACCGGGTCGTGATGGCCGTATAGCTCTGGTGACTGTTCTTAAAAATGGTCGCGAACATTGGTGCGTGGAACTCTTCAATTTTCGATCGTCCGCTCGCGCCTTCGCCCCGAATATTGCTAAAGTCGGCGTCCTCGCCAAATACCGCCGCGAACGCCTTCGCGTCATGCCGGTTCCACCCGTCCACGAACCGGTCTACCACCGCAACGATTGCTTGTTGGTCTGTTTCGCCTTTCGTCTGGCCTCGCACGGTCAAAGGCAATCCAGCGAAGGCAATCGTCAGACCGGTTAGCAGAAGCTTCCAAGTGAAAACTGCGTTCCTCATCGAGTCCTCCGAGTATTTGCTGCGAACTGCCAACTTATGTGCCAACCTCTTGATCCCCTCACATAGTTGAGATGGCCGTTCTTCGGGGAGCCCCTGCTGAGATCATGTATGGTCGCTGCTAAGACGATCATGGTGTCGGCTAGTTGACCGCCTGAAAGGCAGTTATTCCCCAACTAGCGGAGAGGCCGTCCTGCACTTGGATAAAGATGTAATCAATATCGCTAAGGTCGGCCTGCACGAGGCCGCCGTCGGAAAAACTTGAGAACGGAAACTCTACGGAAATAGGATTAGCTTCTGGGGACAGCACTAACTCGAGACTATGGGGGACCCCGTTGTCATGAGGCCATACAATGATAATCGCGAGCAGGGCTTCGGTGGTGGAAATGCCTGCAAAGTTCAATTGGAAACCCGAATATCCCCCGAGGTTCAGGCCCAATGGAACTTCGGTTCCGGAGAGAGTCTCCCCGTAGAAAATCCAGAGAGCAGGGGTAACGCCAAAACCAGCGTCCACGATGCAAATGCCTTTGCCAATGTCAAGTGTGCTCGATTGCGCATACGGATTTGACCCGATCTGAAAAGTTGTTTGACGAGCCGCGCCTAAAGGACTGTTGGGGGGCATCGCGGCATTGTGGATGTCCTGTGAGTTGACGGTATCGAGGCGTTTGAGGTAGTGTCCCGACGTAAAACCGTCAAGCGTGAGCTGGGCCGATGCCTGAACTGGGATCCACACCAAGACCATGACCGCGATGCAAAGGATGAATTTGTGAGTGGTCATGTTTTTTCTCTCCTTCTCCTTGGCTACGTTCGTGAATCTTGACAGGTTGAGGTTGGGTAGCAGCTTAGAAAACCCGTGTAACAATGTTCCTTTTGTTTCTTTCATAAGCCTCCTTATTGAAGTGCTCCGTAATGGAGCCTGAGTTTGTGACGGTGTGTCGGCGGGTCTCCGTATTCGCCTGCGAAAGCCCGTCACTTGATCGCGGAACCATGGGGCGGGGCGCAACCTTCGGTGCCAATGAAATCCGATCCCGGCTACCGCATCTGCTCCCGATAACATTGGGACGTATTTTTTCTCGAGCTTCAGGGTCCGACGACGCTGGTCAGTTTGTTGTTGATGCCCATGACCACGCACACGGCCTGCCCGGTGCCCAGCCCAGCGCAGGCGGGAGTACCCACACCTGTGCCTCCTATCAACGCCCAGCTCGACCAACTGGATCCGTTAAAGACGTTGGCGTAGAACGCATTGTCGTCTGCACCAACCCCGATGCCTCCGCAAACGAGCTGACTCGCAGCCTGCGATGTACAACCGGCGTTGTCATTGACTTCGCCGCCGAGGGTGTTGTAAGCGCTCCAGTCGCCACCGATCCACGCTCCTCCGCTGAAAACGCTCACATTGATTCCCGAGTTGAATCCTTTTGCAAAGCACACCACCACCCCAGGAGCTTCCCAGAATGTACAATCCGGCTCGCCACCAGCGGTTCCACCGATGTTGATGAAACCCTGCCATGCGCCGTCAGTGAACCGATTGACCAACGTAGTGAAGCCGGTTGTGTATACGGCGCAAATCACGCCGCTGTTGTTATCGGTAGTGCAGCTCGGCGCGGAGGTAGTCGAGGTCGTAAGGTTGGCAAATACGCCCCAAGTTGTACCGTTGTAAAGAGACCAGGCGAGACCACCGGAGGAGTTTCGGGCCGCGCATAGCACTTGTCCGGCGGCGTACTCCGCACAACTGGGCGCCGAAAACAGTGCCGCAGGCACCTTGGCTGGGTTGCTCCATACCCCGCCGCTTAGGACCGTTACCTGGAGGTCGCCATTGGTTGCAGTCGCGGCGCAATACACCTTGCCCGTTCCATCGTTGGTGCAACTCGGATCGGAACTGACGGTCCCGGTCAGGCTCTTCCACGTTCCCCATGAAGTGCCGTTGAACTGATTGACCATGATGGCGGACTTGCTGCTCCGCACCGCGCACGCCACCTGCCCGGTCGAGACAGGGGCGCAAGATGGATTGCCGATCCCGGTGGCAGTGCCGGTGGAGATGAAGCTTCCCCATGCCGCCCATGCCGCGGGGGCCATTAGCAGACAGGTAGACAACATCAGACACACTGCGATTTTCTTCATGGTTTCCTCTCTTACTCTTACGGCGCTCCTGAGAATCGGAAACACGCCTTGCTCTGCAAAAATGACCTGCTGGGCGACCTGCATCGCTCTCATCTATATAGGCGCAAACGGCGGCACAGAAATATCATGCTGGGATCGCTTTTCTTGAAGGAAGAGAAGTCTCATCCTGCTTCCTGCACCCCGTGTGGGGTTCTAATGCCCACACGGGCTGGTACGGCCATGTTCGCCTGTTAAGAGAAAAATCGGTTGTGACCCTCTCCGCAATGGGCCGTTGCTCAATGCGTGATCGCGGGATCAAAGGTCGAAAACATCGACTATTTGTGGTTCTCGGTATCTCCTTCTGGGTTGTCCACGCGCACACCAGTGCTGCCGATATTCACCGGCACCATGTTGCCGCCCATGGTCAGAGCTGAAACGACAGTGCGAAATTCACGTCCCTGGTTGACAACCACCAGCTCCAGATCGATCCAAGACCCGTCGGGATAATTAATGGTGGCTGTGCCGGTGCAGTCGGAGTTGACCGTATAGGTGCCGGTTTCGCCCGTCTCAAATCCAGAGGACGTGGGAGAGCCGTTAATCACGACGAAATCCTCTTGCGTGAAGTTTCCTTTTCCGTCGAAATTGGTCATCGCGACTCCGTTTTGGGGTAGCACGACGCCCGGCCCAGGCAGAAGTTCGCCGGAGATGGTTTGACCGTACTTGCCTTTGAGCGAAGCATTCGAGCACGCCCCTGCTTGCGCCGGGGATGCTGCCACAAGTGTCAGGCATGCTACTGCTGCTGCCAATGTTCCTTTGCAGAACCAAGTTTTGCAGAATCGGGTATTCATGTTTTTGTCTCCTCGAAGATTGGTTTTCTGGGCCCGAAGACCTCAGTCGTCCCGTTCGAGTGGCAGATTGCCGGAAACCAGTCTGGTTGGCAATGGCGCATGCCTGATGATTAGCTGACTTCTTCGTGACTTCGGAAGGTGCTGAAACAAATGGTGATGTCGCTGCTGGATGAAGTCCCTGTAGAATGTTTTCCTCTTCAGCAAGTGGTGGCGATATGCCCGCGGACGTCGTGAAATTCGGAGACGCTCTTGAACTCGACCGCAACTCCTATGAACTGCGCCGCGGCGGCCGTGCTCTGAAGCTGGAGCGCATCCCGCTGGACATCTTGTTCCTACTCGTCGAGCGCAGAGGGCAACTCGTCACCCGAGAAGACATCATCGGAAGGATCTGGGGTAAGGATGTCTTCCTCGATACCGACAGCAGCATCAACGGGGCAATCCGCAAGGTTCGTCAAGCTCTAAGGGATGATCCCGAAAATCCAGTCTTCGTACAAACAGTAACGGGCAAAGGATATCGGTTTATCGCGCCGGTAACAGAGGCCGAGATTCCGGACCAGGAAGGCGGTGGCCAGAAACTGGATTCCTCGAAAATAATCGCCTCGGAGGAACCTGCGGCTCTGGCAGCGGGCCGAGAGCGGCGAGTCTCTTTGACGTCCGGGCCATGGGTTGCCTCGCTGGCTGCCCTGCTGGTCATGATTCTCGTCGCTGGCATTTATGGGGTGAGGCTCCACGGCCGGTCGCAGCCTGCGTCTGAACATCGGGTGATGCTGGCAGTGCTCCCCTTCGCCAACCTGAGTAATGACCCGGAGCAGGAGTACTTCAGCGACGGTCTGACCGAAGAGACCATTACAGACTTAGGTGAACTCAATCCGGAACGGCTTGGCGTGATCGCTCGAACCTCCGCTGCGTCCTATAAGCACACGAACAAGACGATCGCTCAGATCGGGCGCGAGCTGGGAGCGGACTACATCCTCGAGGGCAGCGTCCGGCGCGAAGGCGGAATCGCTCGCATCAGCGCTCAACTGATTCGGGTCAACGATCAAGTCCATCTGTGGGCACACAACTATGACCGCGAAATCGGCGGACTTCTTGCATTGCAGAACGAATTGGGCCGGGCCATTGCTCAACAGGTTCAGGTGAAACTCGCGCCGCCTTATGGAGGCCGGTCGACCAACAAGTACGCTCCAAATCCAGAGGCTTACGAGCTTTACCTCAAAGGTCGCTTTTACCTGAACCAGCGGACCTTCCCGGAGATCGACAAGAGCACGGAATATTTTCAACGCTCCATCGAGAAAGATCCCGGTTTCGCGCTGGCCTATGCGGGACTTGCCGATTCCTACCTTGCTAACGCCATTCGGTCACCACAAAACTTCTACCCAAAGGGCAAGGCAGCGGCTTCCAGAGCATTGGAGCTAGACGACGACCTTGCCGAAGCCCACGCCGCGGTGGGAGCGGAAGAAGGTGACTTTGAGTATGACTGGCAAGGCGCGGAGCAAGAGTTCAAGCGAGCGCTTGAACTCAACCCGAACTATGCCGAGGCGCACTTCCGGTATGCGTGGACTTACTTAACCCCGCTGGGCAAATCAGACCAGGCCATCGCCGAAATGAAGAAGGCATTGGAGCTTGATCCATTTTCTCGAATCTACAATACCGTCTTCGGTCTGACCTATTTCTATGCCCGGAAATATGACCAGGCGGAGGAGCAATTCAAGAAGGCGATCGAGTTAAATCCTGATTTCTTTGTGACCTATTACCACTTTGCCTGGCTGTACTCCCAGCTCGGGCAATATCAGAACGCCATCGGCGAGCTCACGAAGGGGCGGCTCCTTTCAGCCAACGATCGCGCCGTCAAAGCTGCAGCATCTGAGGACGTTGCGCTCAGAAAGGCATTTGCGGCGGAGGGTGCTACAGGATTTTGGCAGCAACTTTTGACGTCCAACGAAAAATCGGGGCGCGATATTGGGGAATTCGACAATCCGCAGCTTTATGCCCGGCTCGGAGATAAGCAAAAGGCATTGGAATGGCTGAACCGCAACTATGAAGAACGAAGAGCTCTTGGGACGCTCTTGAATGTCGACCCTGCCTTCGACTCGCTGCGTTCGGACCAGCGTTTCGCGGATCTGGTTCGGCGTATGGGACTCACCCCGAATGCTAAGGCCGACTAGGGAAGCGGAGCAGTCTCGGCCAGCCGTTTCGGTCGTGACGAAGTCATAATCGCACTCTCGGCAGGACCTTCAACATTTACTCTCGGCACCGAGAGACTGAAGAAGAAGAGAGCAGGAAATTTCCCTGCTCTCTATAATCGCCGATCAGACTACTCGACTTCTCGGGTTCATACGACGGCAGGGATTGGTATGTTCCGGTCGGTCATTGCGGCCCCATGTGCCCAACTCCGAATCGGCCGAAGCGTAGTTGTTGCTTAAGCAGGTTGCGGGCATCGTCGCTTAGAACCCTCGGGCTGATCACGCCTTGTGAAGTGCTCTCGCTGGTCGCAACACTGTGTGTCGGGCGCGCCAGATAGGTGTGAGTTTCGCCGGTGCTGGTCAGACCCAAACCAGTGATCTCCCCGCGGGAATTGATGGAGCAACCAGTTAGTAGATACAGGGGAGAATCGCCCGCAATCAGGGTGTTGAGGTCGGTCATCACGCCTTTCTCCCACAGAAACGCACGTGGGTCGAAGTTTGCGTCCAGGGACGCGCCCACTACCGAGCCGGCATCGTTAATGCTGAGGCTGACGCTCGCTACGTCCCCGGAGAGTGTGCCCAAATCTTGCATCCCAGTTTTCCTAGTCCAGAGAAAAGCGTCAAAAGTTGTGTCGCCTGGCAGGTCCGAGTTACCCACCACCTGGCCTTGGTTGTTAATGTCATAGGCGATGTTTCCGCCCGCCTGCCCCGTTTCGCCGCCGAGATTGCCGAGGTTAGTCGCTTTGCCTTTTTCCCAGAGCAAGGCATGAACCGGCACGAGGTTGTAGAGGAAATTCGCGTTGAAAGCTGCGCAAGTGCCCGACCCGCCGACAACCTCTCCGTTGTCGTTGATCTGCTGGGCGACGCCATCTGGATCGCCCCCAAACGTAGGCAGTTTGTGAATCAATCCTTTTTCCCAGACGACAGGCTTAAAGTGGAGAACTTGCGGAGCTGGGCAGCCTGGGTCCGGTGTCGAGTTCTCCGCAAATCCGGCCACTTCTCCCCGATTGCTGATCGCCTGAGCCACGCCGTTGTTGCCACCGAGTGTCGGGAGCTGAATCATTCCCCCGGCCTGCCACAGGAAAGGTAAACAGGTAAGGTGGGTACCGAATCCGCAGAAGTCTTCACCATTGGGATCTGAGGTGGAAGTTTCAGCTTCACCCACGGCTCGGCTACTTTCGTCGTCAACAAACGCGATGCTGTTCGGTCCTCCGAGCCCGGGCGCGCCGATGTCCTTCATTTGCCCGTTGAGCCAGAGGACGGCGTTCTGTGTACCGTCGGGGAGGCTGGCCGAACCACTTACCAGACCATACCTGTCAATAAAGAATGGCTGGCTAAACGTTCCGCCATCCAACGTGCCGAGGTCGGTGATGGTGTACTGGACGGCTGGGAGTGTACGTTGCTGGGTGTCCTGCGCGGCAGCGGTCAGTGGAACCGCCAGCGCCGCGAGTAACCACGCCGAAAGGGATAGAAGAGATTGGGATTTCATGTGGCCTCCTAAGTTTTGTCCGCGTTGTATGCGGCTGATCTTTGAGCTCGTTTCGCTCTTGTCTAGATAGGCGCAATCTGTAGCGTGGAACTATCATCCCGGGATCTCTTTTTCTTTGAATGGCTGGCCTGGCAGGGTATGATTGCCCGGAGTGTGGGGCTATGGAGAACTCCGAGCAATCGGCGCACAACGAGGCGCAGGCTACCGATAATGCGGAGGTGAGCGGCTTACTCCGAGCCTGGAGCGAAGGAGATCGAGCCGCGCTCGACCGACTGACTCCCATCGTCTATGACGAACTCCGCCGCCTCGCCAGCCGTTACATGAGAGGCGAGCGCACCGATCACAGCCTGCAAACAACGGCCCTGGTCAATGAAGCCTACATGCGCCTGGTGGATTACAAGAGCATGCAGTGGCAGAATCGCGCCCATTTTTTCGCGGTTTCGGCCCAGTTGATGAGGCGCATCCTGGTGGAACATGCACGGCGCCATAACCTGAAACGTGGGGGCGGCGTACAGCATGTTTCCTTTGAAGATACGGCCGAAGTGAGCGGTGATCGGGCGGCAGACTTGGGGGCTCTCGATGACGCCCTGGACGCGCTCGCGCGGATCGACCCCCGCAAAGTGCAGGTCGTCGAAATGCGCTTTTTTGGCGGACTCAGCGTGGAAGAGACGGCGGAGGTACTCAAAGTGTCGCCTGTCACCGTGATGCGCGATTGGAGCACAGCCAAGGCCTGGCTCTACCGGGAACTGGCGGGCGAAACGAACGATGGACTCTGACCGCTGGAAACAAATCGATAGTTTGTTGCAATCAGTGCTGGAGCGTCTGCCCGAGGAGCGCGATTCGTTTCTGCGGAGTGCGTGCGCGAGCGACGAAGCGTTGGAGCGTGAAGTCCGGTCTCTGCTGAAGTCACAACAGCAAGCAGGAAGTTTTCTGGAGGGTCCCGCTATAGAAGCGGCCGCGCGAGTCCTCGCTCGCGATCAAAGCAAAAACGAGCACGCAACAAGCGACTTCCCGAAGGGCCGAACCATATCCCATTACCGCATTCTGGAGAAACTTGGCGGCGGCGGCATGGGTGTGGTCTACAAGGCCAAAGACGAGCGGCTAGACCGATTTGTCGCTCTGAAGTTTTTGCCCGATGGGATTTCCAAAGACTCGCAGACGCTCGTCCGCTTTCAGCGCGAAGCGAAAGCCGCTTCCGCTTTGAATCATCCCAACATCTGTACGATCTACGAAACTGATGACCAGCACGGCGAAGCGTTCATCGCCATGGAATTCCTCGACGGCGCCACGCTCAAGCATCGCATCGGCGGAAGGCCAGTCGAGACGGATGTTGTGCTCTCTCTGGCGACTGAACTTGCCGACGCACTGGATGCCGCACACACCCAAGGAATCATTCATCGCGACATAAAACCGGCGAACGTCTTTGTCACCCAACGGGGACATGCCAAGATTCTCGATTTCGGACTCGCCAAACTCTCCCTCAAGCCCGAAAGCATGGACATCAACGCGTCGACTATGGAGGAGTCTCTCACCAGCCCCGGTACCGCGCTTGGCACCGTCGCGTACATGTCGCCGGAACAAGTCCGCGCCAGGGAACTGGACGCCCGAACCGACCTATTCTCCTTTGGAGTGGTCCTTTACGAGATGGCGACGGGTGTACTGCCGTTTCGCGGCGAAAGTACAGGGGACATTTTCGACTCCATTCTGAACCGGGCACCCGTTCCTCCAGTGCGCCTCAATGCCGACGTGCCAGCGGAGTTAGAGCGGATCATCGCCAAGTGTCTGGAAAAAGACCGCAACCTGCGCTATCAGAACGCCTCGGAAATTCGCACGGACCTGCAACGGATGAGGCGGGACACGGATTCGGCGCGAGTGACAGCCGATTCGAAGCCGAGAGCCTCAACGAGCATCGCAAAACGCTGGAGGGCAATTGTTCCTGCTGCCGCGGCTATCCTGGCGTTGTTCGTGGCAGGGTACTTCTATTTTCAGAGTGCACCAGGACCCAGGGCCGCAAGACTTACTGACAAAGACACTATTGTCCTCGCCGATTTCATCAACACGACAGGCGACGCCGTGTTTGACGGCACCCTGCGCCAGGGGCTCGCCATCCAACTCGAGCAATCGCCCTTTCTGAAAATCATGGACGACGAGCAGGTACAACAGGACCTGCGGTTGATGAGCGTTGCTACCGCGAGCCATATCACAAACCAGATCGCACATGACATCTGCGTGCGGGACGGAGCCACGGCCACCATCGACGGCTCCATCGAGAGCCTGGGTAAGAACTACGTCATCACGCTACAGGCAACGACTTGCCGGGGCGGCGCGACGCTGGCTCGGGAACAGATTCAAGCGGACGACAAAGAGCATGTGTTGAACGCGTTGGGAATCGCCGCTACGGCAATGCGCGCCAGGCTGGGAGAGTCGCTCAATTCGATCCAGAAGTTGAATCGTCCGCTCGAACAAGCCACCACTCCATCGCTGGAAGCTCTCCAGAGCTACACCGCGGGTTATTCCGAGATGGGCCAGGGCCAATTTCTGGCCGCTGTTCCGTCGTTTGAGCGCGCCATTGCACTCGATCCAAATTTCGCGATGGCTTACTTCATGCTCGGCGTCGCGTTCAACAATGCCGGGGACATAGAGCGCAGCCGGCAGTACACATTAAAATCGTTCGGTTTGATCGACCGAGTTTCCGAGTTTGAACGGGACGTCATTACGGCTACCTACTACTCGTATGACGGCCTGTCTGACAAAGCGATTGACGCAAATCGGTTGGGCATCCAGAGCTATCCTCGCTCTTGGGGATTCCATAACGGATTGAGCGTCGAGTACATAGATCTGGGGCAATTCGAAGAGGGGCTCAAGGAGGGCCAGGAAGCGGCTGCGCTAGAGGCCAACGTTGAGCTTCCGTACCGGCGCCAACTGGACGCCTATATCTGCCTAGATCGGCTCGCCGAGGCGAAGCAACTGGCAGAAAAACTGCGGGCGCAGGGGCTCGGAGGAGCGAGGATCCATCAGCGCTTCCTCGAAATGGCTTACGTCGAGGGCGATGATGCGGCCGCTGGGCTGGAGATTCAATGGTTCGCAAGCCAGCCGGCGGAGTACCTCAGCTTCGGATTGCAGGCAGCCAATCAGAATGCTCTTGGCCGCCGTCGCGAGTCGAGCAACTTGTACCGGCGAGCCGCGGAGACAGCGCTGCGCCATGGGCTCCGGAACGCCGCCGCCGAATTTGAAGAGGCCGATGCGCGTGCCGACGCGCTGTCAGGTAATTGCCAGACCGTGCGGCAACTGGGGCGTTCTGCGCTGGCACTGGCCATGTGCGGCGATGCGGCCCAGGCGGAGAGGGTCGCCGGGAAGACTTCGAAGCTGTTTCCAAACGGAACCCTCTGGAATGCGGTCCAGCTACCCGCGATGCGCGCCGCGATCGCGCTCAAGCGCGATCAGCCCGCCAAAGCCGTGGAACTGCTGACATCTGCCTCGCCGTACGAGCGCGCTTACCCCGAGGCGGTGTACCTGCGGGGGTTGGCTTACCTGGGTCTGCATGAAGGCGCTAGGGCAGCGGCTGAGTTCGAAAAGATCCTGGATCACAAGGGCGCCAGTTGGGGCAGTGCTTGGCAACACCCCTATTGGGGACAGTTTTACTCGCTTTCCTACCTGGGCCTGGCGCGCGCCTCCGCACTCGCGGGCGACCCGGCGAAAGCCGGAAAAGCCTATCAGGATTTCCTCACCCTCTGGAAAGACGCCGATCCCGATGTTCCCATTCTGAAACAAGCGAAAGCGGAGTACGCGAGGCTGCACTAGCAGCGGCGGTACAAAACGGTCTTTCCTCGTCGCTCATTGTTCACCTATGATTGGCGCTCGGTACCGGGTCTTCGTGCTGAACCACGAGGGGAAGAATCCGCCTTAGCCTTTCCTTTCTGACATTCCCCGGATGGATGAAGCCTAAGCCGAGGCCGCTGAGGTCTGTGTCAAGACCGGGCGAAGCCCGCCGCGTAACGCGGTCGCAGAGTCTTGACACAGACCGGGCCTCGGCTATGCTCTGGCTATCCGGGGCATGTCATTCGGAAATGCTGCATCACAGACCTAGACCGAAACCCTGGCTGATCTGATTCGTGTGCGTGGTTTGTGGTTCTATTTTGTGCGCCACTGGCTCTTGCTGAATCGCAGGAGAATGGGACACGTCGCGGCTCAGCTCTTGCCCGAGCGTCTGTGCGTTGTTCGTATAAATCTGGGCGTCATAGCGTCCACGTGAGACCGAGACATAGGCCATGCGGCTGTTGAGCAGATCCTTGGCACCGAGTTCGGTGTCCACGTGAATCAAGACACGGTCGGCAGTCTGTCCCTGGCTGGAGTAGCTAGTCATGGCATACCCATGATCGAGATGAGGATGCTTGTGCGGATCGAGTTCAACCATACGCCCACCGTCGATCTTCAACCACAGCCGCCCGTCTCCGTCGATGCTCTCGATGGTCCCCAACTCGCGGTTAGCAACTCTGAGGTCGTTGGCCGGCGCTGTGAACTGAATGCGGTCGCCCACTGAAAAACTCCGCATTCCCTCGCGGAAGACTGAGACTCCCTGCTGCCTGCGCGGATCGTAAGTGCGCTGCGTGCCATCCTGCAGCTCGACTGTCAGCCGGTTGTTCGGAGCGTCGATACGCTTCACCTGTGCGTGCTCGCCTTTCCCGATGCCCGTCTCCTTCGATGCCCGCGAGTAGCGCAGCACATCGCCCATCTCATAGCGCTCGGCCCATGTGCGGTCCGCGCCGGTGAGGTCCTGACGCGGCACCAGCGTCCTGATATGGTGCTCCTGACTGCTGACGAGGCCACTCCGCTGCAATTCCGCATGGATGCGCTCGTTGATCTCGATGCGAGAGCGATTATCGGGAGAAATCACCAGCGTGTTCTCCGGCCGTTGTGCGTACTCCTTCGCGATAGCGCCGATGCGCTCGTCGTGGCCTTGAATCTCATGGACTCGGCCCTGCCGGTCAAGATTCTGTATTGCTTCCTGTACTTCACCTTGGGCAAGCTGCTCGACTACCTGTTTCAGTTCCGGGTCTTTCTGGCGCACGATCTCTTCGAGCTTTACTGTTTTCATACCGGCGTCCTGGAGCTGCGCGAAGGGCCTCCCGGCCTCAACCGCCTCGTGTTGCCGCCGGTCACCGACGAGCAACACACGGTCATTCGGATGGAGCCGGTTCAAAAACTCATGCACCTGCCGGGTCGATGCCAGCGAGGATTCGTCGAGTACATAGAGCCGTTTCTCGCCGGTACTCGGCTGCTGCCCACGTACCAGATGCTTCTGTAGTGTGGATGTCTCCATGCCTGCTTCGCCCAGCGTCTGCGCCGCGCGGGACGTTGGCGCGAAACCTTCCACCCTGTAACCCTCGGCCTCCGCGCCTTCGCGGATGACGGTGAGCGCGGTCGTCTTGCCCGCGCCTGCGATGCCATCTAAGCCGACAACCTTCTCGCGCGAAAGAAAGATTTCGTCCACCGCCTGGCGCTGCGAAGCATTCAGTTCTGGGTGGCGGTCTTCGGTGGCGATGCGCACTTGCGGTGAGACTAGCATCGGATCGCTGTACTCGCGCCGATTGCCTTCCTGCATTCGGCCAACGACCTCGCGCTCCATGCGAACCATCGCGGCGGTCGTGTATTGTTGGCCAGCGCCAATGTGGGAGACTTTGCGGAACTCCCCGGCGTCGATTCGGCGCTCGAACTCCCGCTGGACATGGGTGTACGTGGTTTCCCCCATTCCGCGCACTAATGCCGTTTCAAGAATCGCACGGCGCCCCTGCACTGAAGATCTCTCGAAGACATGATCGCGCGCCCATGTCACAGCCCGCTGCGCCTGCATCTCTGGCTCCGGCATCTGGTATTGGCTATGTTGGCGCGCCTGTGCGACGACGCGGTCCGCCTGATGCCCGTACTGTGCGGCCAACTCGCGGTGCCGCTGTAAGACTTCTCTGGGCGAAAGCAGCTCCTTGCAGTCGCGCGTATGGTGGGCTGCGATCTGTGCCGCTGCGGCTCCGTCGATTCCTTGTTCGCGGAGATGGTCTTTGATCTGTTCACGTCGCGGACTGGAAGCCTCCAGATATTCCTTCGTGTAGCCTCTGATTTCCGGCTGCCCATGCTTGCCGCGCTCCAGTTCGTAGCCCAGCTTTTCCAGACGCAGAGCCAACTCGGATCGGTAGACCGCCGTGACGTAGCGCTGTGACACGAACATCTCGTATGGCTGCAAAGCTCGCATCTGTTTCCCATTTTCGAGACCGTTCTCGCGCTCGGTCATGTTGAAAATCACGGCGTGAGTATGAAGCTGGGGCGCAGCATAGCCATCGACGGGCCGCGCGGTATCGTGCTCGAAAGTGGCGGCGATGAGTTTTCCGGTCGTCTCCGGGGCATAGACATTGCCGATCCGCGCCTGCGTGTATCGTTCAAGCTCCTGAAGTGCCGCGCGGACGCTCTCCCGATGGGCTTTCCGGACACGATCATCACCGCCCACAAGCGCCGTGAGCGATACCGACTTCGGCGCGGAAAACGTGGCGTCCCACCCGGCGCGATGCTCGGCGCTGGTCACCTCTCTGCCAAATTTGCCTTCATAGGTTCTCGAAACTTGATGCCGTACGAGTTGCTCTTCGGTGTGCGGATGTTGGCCTTCACTCAGTCGTGCAAAGTGTTTGGAACCAACGCCACCTTGCAACCCCCACTGCTCGGCGAGTCTGCCCTGCCACTCACTGTGACCCTGCTGATCGCGGCTCCAGTAGTTCTGTTCCTGCGAGGCAAACTCCCGCGCATGGTAGGTCTGCGCCTGGCTGGCTGACAGCGGTTTCGAGATTGTGAGCATACCGAGTGTTCCTCAAGCGTGAAGTAGTGTTCTGGGCAATTTCTCTCTCATTCGATTCCCCTCGTTTTCTCCCAGGCGAATGCCTCTTTGGGTTTGGTCTCCGGCGCACCGATGGTCGAACCAGTGACGGTCGAACCAAAGAGCGCGAGCATCGGCTGGGTAGGCTTCTTCAGCGGATCGGCGGGAGCAGTGGCGGGCAGTGATGGCGCTGGTTTCGGCGCGATCTCTGGCATCTGCCCCTGCGGAAATCTTGGCAGTCTGAATCGGATTCTGCCCATGTTTGTCCTCCATCTCTGGATCAAACTTGGCCGAGGTCGGCCCCATTCGATCGTCTCCCTATCCCGCCCTTTACGTGAGGACCAGTTCTGCAACACACTCCGCGCAGCCAGCAGCAAAAGGAAGATCGCGGCTACCCAAAGCAACGGCGTCAAGAGCCAAAAGCTTCCGGGAAAAGACAGGGCACTCATGGCATACAAGCTCTTTCCTCTCGCCCGCGGGCGAAGAAGTCATCAAGCAGTTTGCGTGCCTGCTGAAGCTTTCGTGCGTCTGCCTGGTCGCGAATTTTGAGGACGGAATCAGGCGACAATTGTCTGCCTTCCGATGCCGCTTGAGAGGCTGCATGGAAGAGATTCAAGAGCGCGTAACGCAACGCCCAGACTTCGGCCAACACCAGTTCGGCGGGATCGGCGGGCCGCTGTCGCGCAGCGCACAGAGCGGTCCCGCGCAGCCACTCGGAGAGAGCCTGTCCCGCGCTTTCGGCGGCAGCTTCTATCTCTCCTAGTTCTTGGGGAGTCAGTCTCGTGGCCGCGGTCTTGGTGCGGAAGCCCGGCTTCGTCTCCTCGCCGAATGGCAAACTGGACTGTGGATTAGCTTGAGCACGAGGACTACTCATTGGACGAACCGCCTTGTTGCACTACTGCGCTTAATTCCGCTGCGTAATTGTTACTTCACAGCAAGGTCTTGCGCTTCAACGCGTTTACGTGATCGACGATGCCCAGCGCTTTGTCGCAAACCAACCGTTTTCGTTGCTAGCCCGCTCCTTCAGCCAATCACCGACTTTGTTGATGCAGCGAAAGTTAACCTACGTAAACATCGAAGCGCTGTCTGGCGCTCCGCAGTTCCCAACTTGGGGGTGACGTGTCCACCCTTCTTCCGGTGCGAAGCACCGCCTCGCTCACATCTCGCCATATTCCAACGCCAACGTGTCCCACGCCTGCATCACGTCTGGCGACTGCCATGCACGGCGAAACAGATTCTGAATGGACTTCCAGTGCTCCATGGGGAAGACGAAACTAATTCCGTTGTCACAGGCACAGAAATTCACATCGAACTCTTGGTTCTCCATGATTCCAACGTGGGCGTAGAAATAGTGTCCTTTCCATTGAGCCAGTGGGCGAGTCAAATCGAGCCCTTCCAGCATCCTTCGGAATTCCGCAGTTCTCGCGTATCCATTTACCGGATAGCGTGGCGCAAGCGGGCCAGGAAAATGCAGGTAGGGAGAGAAATCGTTCCCCTCCTCTCGCACCAGATCGAGGCGGCATCCGCCCTCCTCCTGGGATGGCAATCCGCGCTGCATTGGGGCTTCAAAGTCATCGTCGTCGCCAGCGGGTTTCGGTCGTAAGGGCTTGCGGTGAACTGCGTAATGGCCTCGGGCACAGACGCGCCAGAGGGTATTCCAGTGCGGCCAAAGTACTTCGTTCAGCTTTTCGATATTCGAGAACGTTTCCTGATCCAAGAGCGTGTAGAGATTGCGAACGGCGAGCAGTGGTCGTCGGCGCTTCTGAGCCGGGTCTCTGAGCATCTGAATCGTTCGCGTAACGACTCGACGGAGGTCGTCACTATCGACATCGTCCGGCTCCTTTGCAGCGACTTGTTTGTCCTCGGGAAGCGTCATCAAATAGAGGAAGTCTAGGGAAAGCTTCTTCCTTCTGCGGGCGATTGCGTAAACGGCGAGAAATGCCTCAAGAATCTCGGCCAGAGAGTCATAAGAAAGCTGGCCTTGTTCGGTGCTCATAAATGACTGCGCACCCTTGGCGCAATAGTAGGCAACGAGAGCCCATTCAGCCTGCGTGAGCGGCATGTGGGCCTCCGCTTTCCCGCGAATGTTGAGCAGAGAATCGGTCGGCTCAGTGAGCAGGTTTGCCAACTCAAGACGGTCGTCTCTAGCCGACTCCAGCAGTTGCTTTGCGGCCTCGGATGTCGAGACGGTTTGGCCGGTCTTCTGGGCAATGACTTCCTTCAGTGTTTCCAGCCTGGAACGGAGTTCTTCGGAGATACGGATGGAAATCACCGGCTGATGAGCGGTTGCCGCTTTTTTTGCCATGCGCCATCCTCGTTGAAATTGTGTAACGATACATGTTGACTGTATTGGTATGTCTGGGCTAGTGTCAAGGGCAACGTTGTTTCTTGAGGTTCCTCTATGACAGCCAGCCAGCTCCTCTGTGCCGCCGCACCAGCCCCAACTTTCGAACACTTCGTCGACGGAGACACAGCGGCCACGTTCCTAGGTATCACGCGACGTACGCTGCTGCAAAAAGTCCGCGATGGCAAAATTCCCGGTCACGCGCTCGATCCGTCGGCAGAAAAGAAGGACTGGAGGTTTCTCTTATCGGAACTCCACGCCTACATGGTAAGCTGCGAAACACGGCCACCTGGAGCACGCAAACCACCAAGGAGGGTTTGATGCCCAGGTATCAAATAGGCAGTCTACGCAAGATAATGCGCGCGGAGGGTCTGACGTGGGTGCTTCGCTATTACGCCACTCGCTCGGATGGGAAACGAGTCGAACGTACGACCGCTATAGGTCTTGTCAAAGATATCGGTCCCAGCCCGGCGGATGCATCGAGAGAAGTCGATCGTCAGAAGCTGCGCGAAACCATCAACCAATTGCAGCCCTTCCAAGGAACGCCCAGAACGTTTGGTCAGCTTTGTCAGGACTATATCGAAAACGAGCTGAGAATCGACCAATCGGAATCAGCGCGTCCCAAAGCATTTCCTACAGTCGAAACCTACGAGCGACACCTGATCAAACGCATCATTCCACGATGGGGGAGATTAGCACCCTTAGCCGTGGAATCGAGGGATGTCGAGGCGTGGTTTCGGGATCTTCGCAAGGGGAACGCTCAGAAGAAGGTGAAGGCGTTAGCCGATCCTACGATCGACAAAATCCGCCGCATCATGAGCCTGGTCTTCAAGCACGGGCAGCGATGCAATTTCCTCCCTCGCCAGCAGGAAGGCAATCCCATGAACTGGGTGAGCCAACGAACCACGAGCGACTATCGGGCTGTAGTCATGACGCCGAAGCAGGCGTTCGAGGTTCTTCTCAATACTCCAGAGCCAAGGCGCACGTTGACTCTAAGCGACGCGGCCACTGCTCTGCGCGTATCAGAACTGTTGGGCTTGATGTGGATGGATCTCGATTTCGAGGGGTTGGTGATTTACGTGAGACGAGCTTATGTGTGGGGAAGATTCAAGGAGCCGAAGTCGAAAGCGTCAAAGGCTCCCGTTCCCATGCATCCACTTTTGGCTGGCTTCCTCCTCGCATGGCGCGAGAGAACGAAGTATGCCAAGGAGAGCGACTACGTGTTTCCCAGTGTGAAGCTGAGAGGCAAGAAACCGCTGTCCGCGTCCATCATGGTGCAGAAATACTTGCGCCCTGCAGCCATCAGCGCGGGCGTGATTCGCGCGGACTGGAAGGGGCGCTTCGGCTTTCACAACTTTCGCCATTCGCTTGCGACGGCACTAGTGAAGCTGAAGGTGGACCCGAAAACCGTACAAGGAGTTCTGCGGCACGAGGACTTTGGCACAACGATGGGACTCTATGCGCAGTCCGACATGGACGCTATGCGGGATGCGCAAGGCAAGTTCCTCGAACAGTTGATGGGGGACAGAATTCACCTGCTCACGGAGCGAGTTCAGTGAGAATCATGGGTTGGATCGTGGGTTGGAAACTTCCGCTCTTCGCCACTAAGTTCTTAAGAATGATGGTGGCCAGGGACGGAGTTGAACCGCCGACGCCAGCCTTTTCAGGGCTGCGCTCTACCACCTGAGCTACCTGGCCACGTTTCGAAACCCGCTGTCCGCGGGCTGCGAGGACTGTTCGCTTCACGCTGATGGTGGCGGGAATGCGCGACCGAACGACACTGCTGCAAACGCCGGAAGCGTGCGGAACGAACTCGATTATAACAACCGCGCCGTTTTCCCTCAACGCCCGCCCCGCTTTTCTTTGCGGAGAAAAAACCGAAGCGCACAAAACAACAACGCCACGGATTTCACGGATATTCACGGATCAAAGAGCAACATCCCCATCGATAAAAAGATAAAAAGCAGTATCCGTGGAAATCCGTGCGAATCCGTGGCTGATTTTCTATCCCGCGAAACTCTTCACGAACTCGACCAG
>Ga0302306_10000496_pt1 | contig 24961 bp, 22 predicted proteins | sample III_Palsa_E3_1_FD_198761 | JGI IMG/M metagenome (GOLD analysis project Ga0302306, IMG submission 198761) | Peat permafrost microbial communities from Stordalen Mire near Abisko, Sweden - III_Palsa_E3_1 | ecosystem: Environmental > Terrestrial > Soil > Palsa > Peat permafrost | place: Sweden...
TAAAAGATGGTGATGAGGTAGTGTCGGCACCTTATGCCGCTATCTCAAAAGATTTGAAAGACGGTATGATGGTGGAGAAGGTTGATAAATCGAAGCTGTTTACGCCACCGTCAAATTAAGCCATCGTCATTGCCACGTCGCTTCGCTCCTCGCAATGACGGTTCAATAAAAATATTATGCACGCATAATATTCGATAGCATTTTGTTGCGCGATTAATATTTCATTAATTTGTCCCGCTGCTTGGAAAACAATTTCCAGTCAGCGGGACTTTTATTTGGAATGGATAAGCAAATACATAAGGTAGCGGTTGTTGGTGGCGGTAGCTGGGCTACAGCCAACGTTAAAATGCTTACTGATAACGTTAACGAAAAAGAGGTTTTTTGGTGGATGCGTAATGCCCAGGCTGTTGAGCACATCCAAAAGTTTAAACATAACCCCAATTACTTAAGTTCGGTTGATGTTCATATTCCACCCGCTAATATTTCTACTGATCTTAAGCACATCATCCCCAATGCAGATTTTATTTTGCTGAATGTACCTGCCGCGTTTTTAAAGCAAGCATTAGAAGGCATTACACCAGCAGATCTTGCCGGTAAAAAGATCATCTCAGCCATCAAAGGTATCGTGCCGGATGAAAACCAGATCATTGGTGAGTTTTTAAACCAGCATTACAATATACCGTTCAGCAATTTTATCGTCATCAGCGGGCCTTGCCATGCGGAGGAAGTGGCGCTGGAAAAATTATCTTATCTAACTATAGCCTCAAGCGATATTGAGCTGGCGGCAGAATTTGCCAGTCTCATCAACACCCGTTATATCAAAACCAATGTTTCCGATGATATTTATGGTACCGAATACGGCGCTGTACTTAAAAACGTATATGCCATTGCCGGTGGTATTTGCCACGGCGTTGGTTATGGCGATAACTTCCAGGCGGTGCTGATATCTAACGCCATACGCGAGCTGGAGCGCTTTGTAGATACTGTACACCCAATTGATCGTGATATTAAAGAATCAGCCTACCTGGGCGATTTAATGGTGACCGCATATTCGCAATTTAGCCGTAACCGTACTTTTGGTAATATGATTGGCAAAGGTTACACCGTAAAATCGGCACAGTTGGAAATGAACATGGTTGCCGAAGGCTATTATGCCGTAAATTGCCTACACGAAGTAAACAAAAACTACAATGTACACATGCCTATTTGCGAGGCGGTATACAATATTCTCTATCAAAAACATTCTCCTGCAATTGAAATGAAACATTTGGCCGAGCATTTGAGTTAATATTTTAACACAAACGCATTACCAAATGAAAAACTCAATAAAAATCACCCTGGTTGCAGCAGCAATGTTTGCCGCAACCCATAGCCATGCGCAAACTGTTAAACAGGATGCTAAAGACGTAGGCCATAAAACATCAGAAATAGCTGCCAAAGGCAAAGCTGCAGTTGTTGATAGAAAATATGCCGGTAAAAAAGGACCTGGTGGCCAAACTATTTACATTGATAAATCTTCGCATTACTATTATGTAAACTCAAAAGGGCACAAATATTACGTGACAAAAGCCCAGTTACATAACGGATAATATAACCGGTATAGTTACCCTTTTGAGCGAGGGCACGAAGGCTTGAGTGAAAAGGCAGGGAGTGTGTGTATCAATTTTCATAAACACACCCCCCTGCCCCTTTCAAGAGGGAAACCTCTCCGCACCGGGTTAAACTTCTTACTCAGATTGCTTAGTATCACTTTTTATATTTAGTTTCAGCTTTTACATCGCCTTCGAAATGAAATTAATTACATTCTTATTTATTGGCATTGCCAGCGTGCTGATGCTATTGTCGGTTGCTTGTTCACCAAAGCAAAAAAAGGATCCTAATTTGATAGGCGAGTGGAAATCTACTGCCGATGGCAGCAAGCTAAATATTACCGATAAAGGTTTTATGATGATGAAAGATTCGCCCGACCCTGAGGATTATTTTGTTAAAGGCGATACCATTTATACTTCGTACGAAGGCAACCTGCCGTATACTAAATATGCCATTAAACATTTGGATGAGCATACATTAAAGTTGTATACTCCTGATTCAACTTTGGTTGAGTTTACTAAATAAAAAAAGCCTCCGGGTAACTAATCCGGAGGCCTAACTAAACTAACTAAACTAATTGCATCCCAAACCGGATGCGGTATGAAAACTAAAAAAAAACTAAAATCTTTTACGGCGTTCCGGGCGATCTTCGCGGCGTTTTCCTGAAAAATCACGGAAACCACCTTCTTTTCTTTCGCCACCGGCGCTGCTGCGTTCGCGGTTAAAGCCACCTTCGCGTCTTTCGCCACCACCACTGCTACGGTCACGGTTATAACCGCCACCACCGCCTGATCTGCCACCGCCGCTGTAACCACCACCACCCTGGCGTCTTTCGCCTTCGGGACGGGTGCTGCTGGTGCCTTCGCCTGATACTTCGATCCTAACTTCACGTCCTTTAAAGTCAATGTCTTTAAAGCCGGTCATTACTTTCTCCACATCAGCATTAGCAACCTCAAAGAAAGAGTAAACACCCTTAACATCAATTTTACCAACGGTACGGCCGCTTATTTTGGTGTTGTTACAAATGTAACCCAACAAATCGCCACGGTTAAACTCATCAACAGAACCTAAGTTTATAAATAAACGGGTAAATTCTGATGGGCCACTGCTACGTGGGGCACGTTCGCCACGCTCTCCTCTTTCACCACGCTCACCTTCAAACCTTGCACGGTCATCAGCAGGCGCGTTCAAATCAGGCGCGTTTTTATAATATTCTAAAAAGCGGTTAAACTCTAACGATGCAAAGCGTTTAATGATATCCTCTTTGCTCAGCTCTTTAAACTCATCCATAATACGTGGGATGTATTGTTCAATTTGCTGCTCGTTAACTTCAACATTATGTACTTTATGTACCAGGGCAAATAATTGTTTTTCAACAACATCAAACCCGGTTGGTATTTCGGCTTTAACAAACTTTTTGCCGATAACACGCTCTAACTGGCGTATTTTACCTAGTTCTTTACCATTGATGATAGCGATTGATACACCTGTTTTACCTGCACGGGCTGTACGGCCGCTACGGTGGGTGTAATTCTCTATCTCATCAGGTAACGAGTAGTTAATAACGTGTGTTACATCATTAACATCAATACCACGTGCTGCAACATCAGTAGCAATAAGCAACTGTAAGCTACGGTCGCGGTAACGTTTCATTACCTTATCGCGTTGTTGTTGCGATAAATCGCCGTGTAAAGCATCAGCGTTATAACCATCTTTAATTAAAGATTCGGCTATATCCTGAGTTTCAATTTTAGTACGGCAAAACACAATACCGAAGATCTCAGGATTGAAATCAACAATACGTTTAAACGCGGCATACTTATCACGGGCACGGATGATGTAATATTCGTGCTCAATGTTAGCATTACCGGTGTTTTTTGTGCCCATTGTAAGCTCATGAGGATCGGTCATGTATTTTTTGGCGATCCTGCGAACTTCAGTAGGCATAGTGGCTGAAAACAGCCAGGTTTTTTTCTCGTCGGGTGTTGTAGATAGAATACTGTCAATGTCTTCCTGAAAGCCCATATTGAGCATTTCATCAGCTTCGTCTAATACTACAAATTTCACCTTCGAAAAATCAATCGCTTTACGATTGATGATATCAAGCATACGGCCAGGAGTTGCAACAACTATTTGCACTCCACGCTTAATTTGGCGTAATTGATCAGAAATACTAGCACCGCCATATACAGCTACAACGTGTACCTGTGGCATATTTTTGGCGTAGTTATTCAGATCGTTAGTAATCTGTAAACAAAGTTCGCGCGTTGGGCACAAAATAAGCGCCTGCGGATAATTTTCTTCGAAATCCAGCAGTTCTAATAATGGTAGGCCAAAGGCAGCAGTCTTACCGGTCCCGGTTTGGGCTAATCCGACAAAATCGTTGCTGCCTGTTAACAATACCGGAATTGACTGTTCCTGGATTGGCGTAGGGTTTTCGAACCCTAACTCAGAGATGGCATTAACAATATCATGACGGATTCCCAGTTGAATAAATGGGTTCATGAATTTAAATAACGAATTTGACAACATCGTCAAATCGGCCGCAAAGGTAAGGTTAATAAATCACAATTCAAAGGGCGAATTTATACTTAAAAATAAAGCTGGTTTTTAACCGGTGATTAATGAGTATCAAGCTTAATTATATTAACACCAAATTCATTTAAACTTAATCGAAATTTATTGTCAGCCACGACCGGTTTATCGCCCATTAAGGTTGTGATGGCGGTTTTATTATCCGCGTTTATATCAACCGCCACATCCTGTTTTTCTGCCGACAGGTTTACTACTACAATAAACTTTTCGTGCCCATTATATCGCATAAATGAAAAAACATGGTCGTTATTATTCACCAGGTTGGTATAAGTGCCGGTGGTAATTATTGTATTATTTTTTCGTAGGCTGATGATTTCACGGTAAAAGTTCCAAAGCGATTTGGGGTCGTTTTTTTCTTCTTCCAGCGATATGCCATCGTTGGGGATATCGGTATTATTCTCCGTCCACCAGGGGCCGTTTTTATACCAGTAGGCCATGCCCGGGCCTTCATCGCTTTTATACCATTCAAATGCCTGCCTATCGGGGATGTCGTTCCCATCACTCATACCAACGTTTCTTCTATTCCCTTTCATGCCCAGTTCCTGTCCGTAGTAGATTGATGGCACGCCACCCATCAGCAAATTCAGCACACAGCCTACCCTTAATTTACCAGGATTGCTTTTTACGGCATCGGCAAAGCGCTGCATATCATGATTCTCTATAAATACCACCTGCTGTTTATTGGCCGGGGTTTGCAGGAAAGTTGAATCAGCCACCAGCATTAGTTCTTTTTTATTAAAGTTGCGGATTGCGAATGCGAGGCGGAAAGCGAATACCCTATCCACACCGCCCGCTTTTAAATTATTTATACCGAATGAGCCCCACTCGGCCTGCTCGGCTACAATGTTTATTTTAGGGTTGATGGCACGGAGTTTAGCTAATAACGGCCGCCAGAATGTGGTGAACAGGTGCGGCAGGCGATTGGCATTATCCAGGTTATCCATCATATGATCCAAGCGGAAACCATCTACCCCATCATCAAATTTACCGTTGTGGTTGGGGTCCATCCAAAATTTAAAAAGGTTGTAATTGAATTGTTGTACCTGTTTATTATTTAGGTTAACCATTACCAGTTTGCGGGTAACCCCATCATAACCGGTGAAGTCCGTTATGCCTGCCACTATTGATACTGGTTTTTTATTTCCTTTATCAGCATAAAAAATATAATCACTGTATTTTGATGCAGGATTTTTATAAGAATCCCTGAACCAAATATTATCGCTGGCTACATATTGGGTTTCCATATCCATGTAAAACTTCATGTGGCGGCGGTGCAGTTCTTTTATCAGTCTTAAATAATCGGCCATGATGCCGTAGCGAGGGTCAATCTTATAAAAATCGGTAGCGAAATAATTGTGATAGTACATGGATTCGTACAGCGGAGTTAACAAAACCGCGGTAACACCTAATTGCTGCAGGTAATTAAGTTTTTGATAGATACCATTCAGATCGCCGTGTGTATCGCCATTGCTATCAAAAAAACTGCGCTGAAAAATGTGATAAATGATCTCGGTATTGTTTTTTGGACCAACAGCTTTATCATGTCGCATGACCTGTCCCTGCGCTAATGGCAGGCACAACAAAAACGCGAATAATAGTAATTTGAGCTGTTTCACAGGCTTAAATTGGTTTACCAAAGTACAAAAAATATCACATCCAATTAAACCATTAAGATAATAAACAAGTGTGTTATTAACTCAATATTATCATTTCACTGTCAGTTTGAAATTTTTTTAATGCTGCATATACCCAAACGCACAATTATTTCGTTTGTATAGGAGTATGTGATTCTTACATACATTGTGATAAGGTTTAGGTTGAAAGCCCCCAAGCAGCGAGTGCAAGGGGGCTTTTATTTTTTAATACCTTCGCAAATCAATATTCAGCATAAACTAAATGTCTAATATAAAACAGGAGCTTTATAATAAATGTGTTGCCTACGTACAAAGCCGTATGGATGCCGCCGAACAGGCCTTTAAGGCTGCCGAGCAGGCATCAAACGATGATACCAAAAGCAGCGCGGGCGATAAGTACGAAACCGGCCGCGCCATGATGCAGCAGGAAAAGGACCGCAACACCATACAATTAAATGAGGCTAATAAACTGATGGTCGCTTTAAATTCGATAAGCACTAAAGGCGCATCGGATGTAATTGAAACAGGTAGTTTGGTTTTAACTAATGGCGGCAAGTTTTATATCGCCATCAGCGCTGGGACTTTGGTGGTTGATGATGAGAATTATTTCGCAGTTTCGGCAGCAGCGCCGATTTGTATGCAGATGATGGGCAAGAAAGCGGGTGATGAGTTTGTGGTGAATGGGAAGAAGTATGGGATTGAGGGAGTTTTATAGCCTATGCCGCCCTCTTTGTCATTCTGAGTGGAGCGAAGAATCTGTAAAGTAGTTTACAAGCGTATAGATGCTTTGTTCCTCAGCATGACAAAAGCTTTTAACTTTTCTTCTTTTATTATTCCAAATTGTCATTCTGAGCGGAGTGAAGAATCTTCTTTGATTTGCAATATTCGCTATGCATGTTTAGAAGATTCTTCGCTCCGCTCAGAATGACAAGGGAAGTTGAAATGACAAAAGGTATAGTATTACTCCTCTACCATTTCACTATTGGGGCTACTTAGCTCAGGCACTTCGTGCTTGAAGTAGCGTTTTTGGAATATCAGGATAGCGATAACGCCTACAGAGATCGCGGCATCGGCAAAGTTAAATACCGGGCGGAAGAAGACGTAATCCTGCCCGCCCCATACCGGTACCCATTGTGGGAAATTGCCGGATAACAGCGGAAAGTAAAACATATCAACTACACGACCATAAAACAACTGGCCATGCTGATATAATACACCATAAATGGTGGAGTCGACAATATTGCCTAATGCACCGGCTAAAATCAGTGCAACGCACATGGTTAGGCCACGGTGATATTTGTGTTTGATTAAATATACCAAACCATAACCGATAGCCACTACAGCCGCTATGCGGAACATGGTTAAAACCAGTTTACCAAAATCGCCGCCCAGCTCCATGCCGAAGGCCATACCGTTATTTTCGGTATAGTGCAGCATGCCGTGATTGCCTAGAAAATGGATATCCTGGCCGAGGTACATGTTTGTACGAACCCAGGTTTTGATAATCTGGTCGATTAATACAATAAAAACAACAATTAAAAACGGTTTTAAATACGCCGGCTTCATTATTGTTTTAACTTGGCCTCCATGCTCAGGGTAGTGTGTGGAACCGCGCGTAAACGCTCCTTAGGTATCAATTTGCCTGTTTCGCGGCAAATACCGTAAGTTTTATTTTCAATACGTACTACTGCAGCTTCTAATTGCTCAATAAATTTCTTTTGGCGGGCAGCTAATTGGTTAATCTGTTCTTTCTCCAATGTTGCTGATCCATCCTCTAAAGTTTTGTAAGTACCCGCGGTATCATCCGTACCGTTTGCATTTGGTGAACTTAATGATGTAGCAAGCGCGTTTAATTCTTCGCGTGCAATACGCAGTTTGTCTAATAAAAGGTCTTTAAATTCTTTTAGTTCGTTGTCTGAATATCTGGTTTTAATAGTTTCGTTTTCCATTATACTTTACTTATAGCAATAAAAATTTCAATTTCGTCAATCAGTGTTTTCTCGCCTTCATTTAACTGGTTATCAAGCAATACGCTGTCAGCTAAAATTTCGGCGCAAATATATGTTAAATTATTTTTCACAGCACCGTTAATTAGCGGGTGGTCGCTTAACTTTACATTTATCCTGTCGGTAACTTCAAATCCCTTTCCCTTACGCAGATTCTGTATGCGGTTAATCAATTCCCGTGATATACCTTCCTGTTTAAGTTCGTTGGTAATCGTAACATCTAAAGCAACGGTTAGTTTTCCTAAATTTGCAACTTGCCATCCCGGAACATCTTCGGCGATGATTTCGACATCAGATAATAATATCGCGTATTTAGTATCAAGTACAGCGATGCTGCCTTCTGATTCTAATTTAGTGATATCATCCTGACCAAAACTTGTGATGGCTTCGGCTACAACTTTCATATCTTTCCCCACTTTCGCTCCCAGTGCTTTAAAATTTGGTTTTACTTTTTTAGTGATAAAACCAGCTGCATCGGTAATGTACTCAATATCCTTGATGTTAGTTTCGGATAATATCAAGTCTTTTACCTGCTCAACCTGTTGCTTAAAGCGCTTATCTAAGATAGGTAATAATATCTTACTTAATGGCTGCCTTACGTTTATTCCTACCTTTTTACGCAGCGACAACACTAAGGATGAAATATCCTGTGCCATTTGCATGCGCTCTTCCAGCCCTTTGTTTACTAATGTCGCTTCGGTGGTTGGGAAATCAGCCAAATGCACTGATTCAAAAGTCTCTTTTCCGGATACTTTATTCAGATCATTATATAAGCTATCGGCAAAGAATGGCGCGATAGGCGACATTAATTTAGCTACTGTTGTTAAACAAGTATATAAAGTTTGATAAGCTGATAGTTTATCATCCGAATTATCTGATTTCCAGAAACGGCGACGGCTCAGGCGCACATACCAGTTGCTTAAATGTGCATCCACAAAATCCTGGATGGCACGGGCAGCTTTAGTTGGCTCAAACTCAGCGTAGAACGCATCAACCTCCTTGCTTAAAGTATTTAGTAAGGAGATGATCCATTGATCGATCTCCGGGCGGTCGCTTAATTTAATTTCTGCTTCGCTGTAAGTAAAGCCATCAATATTGGCATACATGGCAAAGAAGTTATACGTATTGTACAGCGTGCCGAAGAATTTGCGGCGCACCTCATCAATACCATCTAAATTAAATTTAAGGTTATCCCAAGGCGATGCATTGCTGATCATGTACCAGCGGGCGGCATCGGCGCCATATTGTTCGATGGTTTCGAAAGGATCAACGGTATTGCCTAAACGTTTAGACATTTTGTTGCCATTTTTATCCAGCACCAAACCATTTGACACCACATTTTTAAACGCGATGCCTTTGTTACCGATCTTTTCGTTAATGGCTTTTACCTCGTCGCTTGCCTCGCTCAGCAATACCGCGATGGCATGCAGGGTGAAGAACCAGCCACGGGTTTGATCTACGCCTTCGGCGATAAAATCAGCAGGATAAGCATTCGCAAACGCTTCTTTATTTTCGAAAGGGAAATGCCATTGCGCATATGGCATGGCACCGCTATCAAACCAAACGTCAATCAAATCAGGCTCGCGTAACATTGGCTTACCGTTTGACGACATCAGGATCACATCATCCACATAAGGGCGGTGCATATCGATCAGCTCAAACGCCTCAGGCATTAAGCCTGCCGCTTTGGAGATGGCGATCTCAGCTTCTAATTCTTTGATAGAACCGATACATTTTTCTTCGTTACCATCCAATTCACGCCAGATAGGCAGCGGTGTACCCCAGTAACGTGAACGGGAAAGATTCCAATCCACCAAATTTTCCAGCCAGTTACCAAAACGGCCGGTACCTGTTGATTCCGGTTTCCAGTTGATGGTTTTGTTAAGCTCAACCATTTTATCCTTAACGGCAGTGGTTTTTACAAACCAGCTATCTAAAGGATAATATAATATCGGTTCGTCCGAACGCCATGAGTGTGGGTAGCTGTGCTCATATTTTTTTACGTCGAACGCTTTATTTTCTGTTTTTAGTTTGATGGAGATCAGTACATCGGTGGCTTTAAAGCCAGGTTCTGCACGCTCTTCATCGCTGTAATATTCTTCCTTAACGTAACGACCAGCGTAGTCGGTAACCTCATCAACAAACTTACCTTGTTTATCAACCAAAGGAACGTCCTTACCTGCTTCATCCTTCACCATTACTGAGGGCACGTTGTTTTCCTTACATGCTCTAAAGTCATCCGCACCAAAAACAGACGCGGTATGTACTATACCTGTACCATCTTCAGTCGTAACGAAATCAGCAGAGATAACACGGAACGCATTTTTCTCTAAATCGGCATTGGTTACATACGGCATTAACTGCTCGTAATGTAAGCCTAATAATTGCTTGCCTTTATATGATCCTTTTAATGCCCATGGGATGATTTTATCTCCGCCTTTGTATTCTTCAAAAGATGCGTTTTCGCCTTCAGTCTTAAAATATTTACCTACTAAATCTTTAGCCAAAATAACCGTTATTGGCTCATAGGTATAAGGGTTAAAGGTCTCGATTTTTACATAATCAATCTTTTCGCCAACGGCTAAAGCACAGTTTGATGGTAGGGTCCACGGCGTGGTTGTCCATGCTAAAATGAAAACATCGGTATCAACACCTTCAAATAAAAATGCTGAATCCTTATCCTTTTTAACTTTAAACTGCGCAACAATGGTAGTATCCTTCACCATTTTATAGGTGCCGGGCTGGTTCAGCTCATGCGAGCTCAAGCCGGTACCTGATTTTGGCGAATAAGGCTGTACAGTATAGCCTTTATATAAATATCCTTTATTGTAAAATTGCTTCAGTATCCACCAAAGCGATTCGATGTATTCGTTTTTGTAGGTGATGTACGGATCTTCCAGATCAACCCAGTAACCCATCTTTTCGGTCAGGTCGTTCCAAACATCGGTATAGCGCATTACTTCTTTGCGGCAAGCGGCATTGTAATCTTCGATAGAGATTTTTTTACCGATGTCGTCTTTAGTAATACCTAAAGCTTTTTCAACAGCCAGTTCGATAGGCAAACCATGGGTATCCCATCCGCCTTTGCGTTTTACCTGGTAACCTTTTAGGGTTTTGTAACGGCAAAAAATATCCTTTATGGCACGTGCCATTACGTGGTGGATGCCGGGCATACCATTAGCGCTCGGGGGGCCTTCATAAAATGTATAGGGGTTATTGGCCGGGCGGCTGCTAATACTTTTTTCAAAGATATTTTGCTTTTTCCAGAACTCCAGTACTTCCTTGCCAGTATCCGATAGATTTAACTGCTTATATTCCTTGTATTTCAATTTTTTACACCTAAATTTTAGAGGTTGCAAAAATACGGAAATTAAGCTTAAAAAATTATATGGAAAATTGAAATTAAAGTGCCGTTTTTATAAAAAGCTGTTTAAAAAGGAATTTCTGTTTTATATAAACACAAAAACCAAGTATCATAGAAATCGCAATAACGATAGTTTTATCATTTTTTAGACAACTAGGATTAACTTATTAGTCAGCGCTATTTTACCATGCGTTAAAATCACTAAAGGGCTCTATTTATAGCAGGCCCTTTAGTGATCAGATGTGTATTAATATTAATTAGTAGTAGTAGCGCTTACCTGGCTGCTATTTACGCTTTCGCCGCCATTAATATGGCCGGTTGATATTACATAATAATAGGTGGTATTGGCAGTAAGGCCTGTGTTAGTATAAGTGCCACCGGTAACGCCCGCGGCCACGGTAGTATAAGGGCCGCCGCTGGTTGTAGCTCGTTTCACATTATAACAAGGAGCATCCGTAACCTGCGACCAATTGATCTGTATCGAAGTACTCGACAGCACATGCGGAGTTAGGCTAGCCGGAGCTGTAAATACAAAAGGTGTAAAAACGGTGGCAGTATAAGCTGTTTGTTTTTTAATCATTTGTGCACCATCCTTAATAAGGCGCAGATAAAAGTCTGAACTTACATGGGTACCGTCGGCATCAAGTGTTAAAAAATACTTGCCGGCAGGTATGCCCCCGGAATCCTCCGCAAGGTTAAAGACCGCTGTGCCCTCGTTCATCTCATCAAACATGGATACATAAACACTTTGAATTCCAGCCTGATAGCCCCCGGCAAATTGCGACCACATGAAATTCCCATGTGAACGCGGGATTTGATTTTTTGGATCGGTGGTTGGATCGGTATTGTAAAAGGCAAAGCCTGGATACATATCGGCCTGATAATCCAAGCCATGGGCATTGCAATAATTCAGGTCAGTGGTATATAAATTTGGCCAGTTTGAAGCGGCTGTTTTTCCTACCATCCAGGCCATAATCATATTTCCGGCATTATATGCAGGTTGATTAGCGGTATCCGTAGCAAAATTATCAAGCGGGCACACAATAACATAGCAGCCTTGGTTCTTGAACCAGTTTATGGTATTTACCCAATCGCTTACAGCGCCTCGGCCAGAAACACCAACACCCCACAACGCAACTACCGGTTTTCCATTCTGATACGCATAGGCCGACGATGATGTTAGATGCTGTGTATTCACAATGGTATTTGTCCAGTCAGTCTCTACCGGGTCGGTAGCACTGCAATCATACATAATATAAAACTTACGCCCGTAAGTTTGTGCTGCAGTCATTACTTTAAGTTGAACGGCGTCATGAAAATCTTTCACACTACCCGCTGTTGTATAACTTCCAAAGCGCTGTACCGCGATACAGTCGATACCGCTTTGCTGCATCCATAGTACATGGGTATTCACCACCTGTTGATCATCCGAAGAAAATAGTTTTGCCGGATTGCCATCGCCTAAATTACCGGTATAAGGAGCCTGCTGAACACCCGCCTGGTAAAAAGGAACACTGCCATAAGATGTTGTATATTGACGCATATCCGGCCAGTTTTCCAGATTGACATGCGAGCCGAATGCATTAATCGGTGAGCCATCACCAGCACAGGAAAACCACCCTTGATAACCCACTGTAACCTTACCTACTACATCTCCCGGAGCTGACGCAAATGAAGCGTTTGAGGTTTTTAAATTTAAGCCTGTGGATGTTTTTTGTACGTAATCTTTTGAACAGCCAAAACATAGCATGACTGTTACCGATATTATAAAAAATTTAGATCTTCTCATTTTTTTGGTTTTTGGTTTTGGTTAATTTTTGATTAATTGATAGTTGGCGCCATTAAGGTCCGTTTAAACACTAAGGGGGTCTGTTTGCTAACATAAATTGGAGTTAAGGTTATATAATTGGTTATGTAATATCACTTTACACGATTAACAGATACTTAAAAAAACATTAATAACCTCAATTATTTCACCCAAATATGGCATGGCTCTGTCTCTGTAGGTTCAACCCCTTTCTGATCGCTTGCTTATGCAGAGATTGCGTTCCTCGCAATGACGATTTGTCTTTATGTTAAATCTTGAGTAGATTGATTGACCTCTCGCCGATAATTAATATCTTGAGCCTGTAACAAAGCCGTACAAGCCTAAGTCTTATACAGGCAACCATAGTCATTAGCATGCCGGTAAAAACAACTTATAAAGAAAACATAGCCATTGCCTTAACCTCTATCAAGGGGAACAGGTTGCGGACGTCGCTTACGGCGCTCATCATCGCTATTGGCATTATGGCATTGGTGGGTATTTTAACGGCCATCGACGGCATCAAACAGCAAACCAACACAGCATTTGCAGGGCTGGGCGCAAACTCCTTTACAATAGCCAATACCGCCGACCTGGGCTTCGGGCAGGGTGGCCACCAAAAAATATATCCGCCGATAACCTATGAGCAGGCCGTTAGTTTTAAAAGTAAATTTTCGCTTCCTACTGTTATCACCATTAATTTAAATGTAACCGGTACCGGCATTGTAAAATACGGCAGTATCAAAACCAATCCCAATATATCAGTATCGGGTACAACGGATGGTTATATGCAAACTACCGGGCATAAAATGGCTTACGGGCGCTTTTTCTCTTCAGACGAGTTGCTGCACGGGGAAAATGTGGTGGTTATTGGTGACGAGATAAAAGATAAACTATTTAAAAAGGATGACCCGGTTAATAAATCAATTTTGATTGGCAGCAATCGTTTTAAGGTTGTGGGCGTTTTCGCCAAAAAGGGATCGAGTATGGGCGCGGGTGATAAATTTTGCGTGATACCTGTTTTAAAAGCCAAGCAAATTGATACCGTTAGTAACCCTACTTTTAATGTTACGGTGATGGTAGCTAGTCCGGAGGCATTGGATGCTACCATTGGCGAGGCGACTTCGTTATTCAGAAATGTACGCGACCTGCATATTGGCAAAGACGATAATTTTAATATCCAGCGAAGTGATTCTATTCAGAAACAATTGGCAGGCCAATTAGATGGCATTACTTATGGTGGCATTGCTATTGGCGTTATTACATTGATTGGTGCAGCCATTGCGCTAATGAATATTATGCTGGTATCGGTTACGGAACGTACCCGCGAAATAGGCCTGCGAAAAGCCATTGGCGCTACGCCATCTATCATCCGCAAACAGTTTTTAATTGAGGCGATAGTAATATGCCTGATTGGTGGTGTTTTGGGAATATTTTTAGGGATGCTGATTGGTAACGTGGTAGTTATGCTAACGCAGGGCAGCTTTGTGGTGCCTTATTTATGGATAGGCATAGCGTTAGTGGTTTGTACCGGGATCGGATTGCTATCCGGTTTTTATCCTGCTAATAAGGCATCAAGATTGGATCCGGTGGAATCGTTGAGATATGAATAGGGTTTAAGAATCAAGAGGTAAGATTCAAGAATCAGGATAGTATTAAATTGTCATTCTGAGCATCGCGAAGAATCTTCTTCGATTTGTAAAGTTCGTATACAAGTCGAAGAAGATTCTTCGCGATGCTCAGAATGACAAGGTGGTAAATACGTAAGCAGCTCTGTAAAGTATAGAGATTGCTTCGTACCTCGCAATGACGATAGTTTAAGCAGCTTCGTAAATCTTAATTCTTGAGTCTTGGTTCTTGACTCTTGCCCAACAGCATTATATTCTTGAGCGGATATTCAAAAAGCAATTTTTCTACGTAGGTGGTTTTCAAAGCATCATAAAACGCGGCGGCATGTTTTAAATGGTGCATGTCGCTTGAGATGTAGTCGATCAATTGGTTATCGATCAGGCTTTCAGCGGTGGCTTTGGTTTCTTTGCCGTAGTAGCCGGTTAGCGAAATGGTATTCAATTGAAAATCGCAGCCCCAGGAGTGCAGCATTTTGTATTGATCCATTGTCATGTATGGGTAACGCTCGGGGTGGGCTAAAATTGGCTTGTAACCCAGGTTCACCAGTTTTTGTATTACCTGTATGTAGTTTGGTGGCAGGTTGATAAACGAGAACTCAAAAAGCACATGGTTATCGCCAAATACCATCAATTCTTTTTTATCGATACGGGGTTCAAAAGTTTCGTCGAAGTAATGTTCAGCAGCGGCCTCAATATCAATATCAATTTGTTGCTTTTTTAGCTCTGCTTTCAGTATTTCCAGCGCGCTGCCAATTGTTTGGGCATTGTTGCGGTAAAAATCAACCATGATGTGTGGGGTGGCGACGATTTTTTTTATCCCCAGGTCCATCATCTTTCTTACAAGAGCAACTGAATCCTCTACAGTTTGCGCACCATCGTCAATCCCCGGCAAAACATGGGAGTGCATATCTACAGCGATCGATTCGTAATTAAAAGTAACTTCCTTTTTATTACTATTCTTCTTTTTAAATAACCCAAACATGCTGTTTACACTTTTTATACCATAACAACCATTAATTAGCTTAATGGGTTTTGTTTTATATATTTTTCCCACTCCCAAGCGGATTGCATCATATCTCCGATACCTAATTCTGCCGTCCAGCCAAGTTTTTTTGTCGACTTAGTTACATCGCCCCAAACCTGCTCCACATCACCTTCGCGACGAGGGCCTATGCTATAATTTAGCTTAACACCCGTAGCGCTTTCAAATGCATGGATGATTTGCAATACGGTAGTCCCCTGCCCTGTGCCGATATTGAACACATCATAACCTTTAAATTCAGGCTGTTCCATTAATTTCAGCGCGGCAACGTGTGCTTTGGCCAAATCAACTACGTGGATGTAATCCCTAACACAACTACCATCAGGTGTGTTATAATCATTACCGAAAACGGTGATTTTTTCGCGTTTACCTATTGCTGTTTGGGTAATGAATGGCACTAAGTTTTGCGGCACACCGATTGGCAATTCGCCAATTAAAGCGGAATCATGCGCACCTACCGGGTTAAAATAACGCAGCGATATAACTTTATAGTTACTGCCGGCCGCGACCATATCTTTCAAAATCTCTTCGGCAACCTGTTTGGTATTTCCATAAGGCGATTGCGCCGCTTTTACAGGAGCCTTTTCTGTAACGGGCAATTCGTCAGGCTGGCCGTAAACAGTACAGCTTGATGAGAACACAAAATTTAAAGGCTTGCCGTAATAGGCCTCCAATAAATTCAGCATCGAAGAAAAGTTATTGCGATAATATTTGAGTGGCTGCTGAACAGACTCTCCTACGGCTTTGTATGCCGCGAAGTGGATGATTCCGGTAACATTCGCCTCTTTTTCAACCAGTTGTTTTACGGCTTTTTCATCACAAAGATCAAGCTGGTAAAAGGGTGGTTTGTAACCGATGATCTTGGTAAGCTGATCTAATATTTTAATATCGGAATTCGATAGATTATCGATGATAACAGGCTCGTAACCTGAATTTATCAGCTCAACTACAGTGTGTGAGCCGATAAATCCAAGGCCGCCGGTAACTAATATTTTAGCCATTATTTATTGTAGTAGGTAAAGTCTTTATGCTGAATTTCTTTTTCAGGTAATGATTTAAAGTATTCGTAAGTAATTTTTAAACCTTCGCTGCGCGATACTTTTGGCTCCCAGCCTAAAATAGCCCTTGCTTTGGTAATATCCGGGCGGCGTTGTTTTGGATCATCTGTTGGTAAGGGCAGGCTGATCATTTCCTGATCGGTACCTGTTAACTTGATAATCTCATCGCCAAATTGTTTAATGGTGATCTCATCAGGGTTACCGATATTCATTGGCTGCGCATAGTCGCTATGCAATAAACGGTAAATACCTTCGATCAAATCGTCTACATAACAAAAAGAACGGGTTTGTGAGCCATCGCCAAACATGGTTAATGGTTCGCCACGCAGGGCCTGACCGATGAAAGCAGGTAATACACGACCATCATTCAGGCGCATACGCGGGCCATAGGTGTTAAATATCCTTACAATGCGGGTTTCTAAACCGTGGAAAGTATGGTAAGCCATGGTGATAGCTTCCTGGAAACGCTTAGCCTCATCATATACACCACGCGGACCAACAGGGTTTACGTTACCCCAATATTCTTCGGGTTGCGGATTTACGTTCGGATCGCCGTAAACTTCGGATGTTGAGGCGATGAGCATACGTGCTTTTTTAGCACGGGCCAGGCCTAACAAATTATGGGTACCTAATGAACCAACTTTTAATGTTTGGATAGGTATTTTTAAATAGTCGATAGGGCTTGCAGGCGACGCGAAATGCAGGATGTAATCCAACTCGCCGGGTACATATACAAATTTGGAAACATCGTGGTTATAAAACTCGAAATTTTCCAATTTGAAAAGATGTTCGATATTGCGCAGATCGCCTGTTATCAGGTTATCCATCGCGATAACTTTGTAGTCTTCTTTTATAAACCTGTCGCATAAATGCGAACCTAAAAAGCCGGCTGCCCCGGTAATTAATATTGTTTTACGTGCCATTTAGCTAACTACTTTTCTGCCTATACTGTTATAATAAAAACCGTGCTCTTTTACCCTCTCCAAATCGTATAAATTACGACCATCAAAAATAACAGGTGCTTTTAATTTTTCTTTCATGAAATCAAAATCCGGTGTGCGGAAAACCGACCACTCGGTGATGATCAATAGCGCATCGGCTCCATCAAGCGCATCATAGCGGTTGGTAGCATAGCTAATTTTATCGCCTAGTATCTTTTTAACGTTTGGCATCCCTTCAGGGTCGAAAGCAATTACTTCGGCACCATCTTTTAACAACTCATCAATAATGTACAAAGCAGGTGCTTCGCGTATATCATCAGTTTCTGGTTTAAACGCTAAACCCCAAAGCGCGAATTTTTTGCCTTTTAAACCATCTTTATAGTAATCCCTTAGTTTTTCAACCAATACTTTCTTCTGGATCTCATTAACATCCATAACAGCATTCAGGATCTTGAAATCATATTTATTTTCTTCGGCTGATTTTGCCAGTGCCTGCACATCCTTAGGGAAGCAGCTACCACCGTAACCAATACCCGAGAATAAGAAACGTTTTCCTATACGCTCATCGGCACCGATACCGCGCCTTACCATATCTACATCGGCGCCAACCAATTCGCAAAGGTTAGCAACCTCGTTCATGAATGATATTTTGGTAGCCAGGAATGAGTTGGCAGCATATTTTGTAAGCTCGGAAGAGCGCTCGTCCATAAAAATAACCGGGTTACCCTGGCGTACATATGGAGCATATAATTCAGCCATTAGCTTGCGGGCACGCTCGTCCATAGTACCAACTACTACACGGTCGGGTTTCATGAAATCCTCAACAGCAACACCTTCGCGCAAAAACTCAGGATTTGATACTACCGCGCACTCCACGGTTGTATTCGCTTTTAAAACAGCGGTAACTTTATCGGCAGTGCCAACCGGTACGGTTGATTTGGTTACAATAACTTTATAATCCTTAACCAATTTGGCAATATCCTTTGCCGCGCCTAATACATAGCTTAAATCGGCAGAGCCGTCACCCCCCGGAGGAGTTGGCAGTGCCAGGAAAATAATTTTGGCATCAGCTATCGCGTCTGCAAGGTTGGTGGTAAACTGCAACCTGTTTTCACTTATATTACGATGAAAAAGTATCTCGAGGCCGGGCTCATATATAGGCAACTGGCCTTCTTTCATCATTTTAACCTTTTGTTCGTTAATATCAACGCAGGTTACCTCGTTGCCTGTTTCTGCTAAACAGGTGCCTGTAACTAACCCTACGTAACCTGTTCCTACAACAGCTATTTTCATAAAGATGTATTCTAATTATTGTTATACTTTTATACCGACGAAGATAATCAAATCAAAATAATGCTGCTAATATATAATATAGGTATCAGTTTATACTTCTGCGCTATATACGTTGCCTCATTTTTCAATAAGAAAGCCAAACTCTGGCTCAAAGGTCGGAACAACGTTGTTTATAAAAAGTTTGAAAAAAGTTTATGGTTCCATTTTGCCTCGTTAGGCGAGTTTGAGCAAGGCCGGCCTTTACTGGAGCATGTAAGAAAAAATCAACCTGAGACAAAAATCGTTGTAACGTTCTTTTCCCCATCGGGTTACGAGATCAGGAAGAGTACGCCCCTTGCCGATGCGGCTTACTATTTGCCGCTTGACACCGCCACCAATGCCCGTGAATTTATTGAAGCCATAAATCCCGAAGCCGCCATATTCACTAAGTATGAGTATTGGTATCATTATTTTAATGAACTGCATAAAAGAGAGATCCCGCTTTATGTTATTTCGGGGATATTCAGGTCCGATCAGGTGTTTTTTAAATGGTATGGCGGCTTGCACCGCAGGATGCTGGGTTTTGTAACTTACTTTTTTGTACAGGATGCGGTATCGAAAGAATTACTACAATCCCTTGGCGTAACCAATGTGGAGGTTAGTGGCGATACCCGTTTCGACAGGGTTTGGGCGAATGCGCGCGAGCCCAAGGAATTACACGTAATTAATCAATTTAAAAACGGCCATAAATTATTTATAGCCGGTAGTACCTGGCCTGATGATGAAGCATTGGTAGCAACACTGGTAAAAGATTACGCGGATTGGAAATTCATTTTCGCGCCGCATGAAATTGATGAAGATAAAATTGAAAAGCTGACTGGCTTATTGCCTTTAAATTCAGTCATCAGGTATTCGCAGATCGAGACTAATCAAATATCGCTTAATAATTATCAAACACTGATTATTGATAATATTGGGATGCTGTCATCGCTCTATCAATATGCTGATGTGGCTTTTATTGGCGGAGGCTTTGGCGTTGGGATACATAATACATTGGAGGCCGCAGCTTTTGGGTTACCTGTAATATTCGGGCCAAATTATGATAAATTTAAGGAGGCAAAGGATTTGATCAGCATTAAAGGCGGTTATAGTATTAACAATGAACCGGAGTTAAAAGCCACCGTAGCTTATATTACTGAAGATATACAACGCTATAACGAAACCTGCCAGATAGTGAGGGATTATGTGAAGCAAAACACCGGGGCTACGAAAACAATCGCGGATCATATACATTTATAATCGGCTATGATCTACCCAAAACAAAACAGCATCCTATTTGGGCTTTTTAAATGGTATGTAAAACGGATAGTTAGCAGGCATTTTGATGAAATAATTTTTGACAAAATTAGTCTTGATCCTTCAAAATCCATCCTTTTAGTAGCCAACCACTTTAGTTTTTGGGATTCGCTGATCTTATTTTGTGTGAATGAACGCCTCTTTAAAAAGAAGGCATATGTAATGGTTTTGGAAGAGACCATGCGCAAAGATCGTTTTTTAAAATATGGCGGAGCATTCTCGGTAGGGGAAAAGCCAAAGGATATTTTAGAGTCGATAAACTATGCGGCAGGATTATTAAATGAGCCAGGGAATGTAGTGCTGATGTTTCCTCAGGGTAAATTATACTCCAATTTTGTGGAGCATGTACATTTTGAAAAGGGGATATTAAACATCATCCAAAAAACAACCCCGGATGTGCAATTGGTGTTTGCCGCTACATTTGTTCAATATTTTAAATACAAAAAGCCCACCGCAACCGTTTATTTAAAACAAGAAACGGTAAATTATGCCGATAAAACCATTAATGATTTACAACAGGCTTACCAGCAACATTACACAGTATCAAAACTGCTGCAAACCGAAATAGATATTGAACAGTGATAGTAGCCCTTTTTATAACTTTTATTTTTATTGTACTACGGTTTACGGTTACGCTGTTCAACTTCATCTCGAACCCCAAATTACCGCATGTAAAAAAGCCTTACGCCTTTCTAATATCTATTTTGATTCCGGTACGTAATGAGCAGGACAATATTTTAGGCCTGTTACAATCAATCTATGATCAAGATTACATCGATTACGAAGTGATTATTCTGGATGATGGATCTGACGATGCTACTTATAGTATCTGCGAACAATTTGCATCAAAGCATCATCAGTTCCGCATTATTAAGGGTAAAAAATTACCACACGACTGGCTGGGTAAAAATTATGCCTGCCACCAATTGGCTGAGGAAGCCAAAGGCGATTACTTTTTGTTTTTAGATGCCGATGAAAAGGTGAATGACACTTTATTAAACAGCGCTATTCATCGCATGCGCTTATATAACCTTGGTTTGTTGAGCCTTTTTACCAACCAGCAGATGGATACTTTTGGCGAGAAATCCGTTGTACCGCTAATGCATTATATTTTATTGAACCTTTTACCGCTTCGATTGGTTTACCTGGTTAAAAACAGCACAGTAGCGGCGGCAAGCGGACAATTTATGCTGTTTGATGCTGAAACCTATCGAAAAAACGAATGGCACAAACAAGTTAAGGATCGGGTGGTTGAGGATGTAGAAATTATGCGGCTTGTAAAATCGTCGGGCTATAATGGCGAGGCTTTGCTGGCTAATGGTATGATCAGCTGCCGCATGTATAAGAGTTATTCCGAAGCTGTGAATGGTTTCAGCAAGAATTTTTTGGCGGGTTTTAATTATAGCATTATTACACTGCTTATCTATCTGGTTATTATTATTGGCGGGCCGATGATTGTTATGATGACCCTGAATTTGCAAATGATCGTATTTATGATCGGCTTAATTATACTTACCCGTATTATGATCTCACTGTCTGCAAGCCAGAATGCGTGGTTAAACGTATTGCTTCATCCATTGCAAATGATCAACCTAACTATTATCGCGTTTATGGCGATACAAAAATATTTAACCAAAACAACGGTGTGGAAGGGTCGCCAGGTTTGAAGCTAAACCCGCACGAGTCTACCCGAAGAGAGCAAGCCATGCTTATTTTGGTTATTATCATATTCCATGTAGTTGGGCTAATTGGCTTCGCGGTTCCAACCATGCGCCCGCTTTTTTTGCAGATAGTACCCTGGCACATATTATTGATGCTGATAGTGATTGTTTGCAGCCACCGCCCAATGGAGGGTAAGTTTATATTATTTGCCTTGCTGATATTTATAAGCAGTCTAATTGTGGAGTGGCTGGGCGTACATAAGCACTGGATCTTCGGCAATTATGGCTACGGGCAAACGCTGGGTATTAAAGTGGAGGAGATTCCCTTAATTATTGGCGTGAATTGGTTTCTGCTGATCTACTCGGCGGGGGTATTAATGCAGCGAACAAGGATCAGAAGTATACTGATAAGAGTAATTGTTGGCGCCATTATTTTGGTGCTGCTGGATTTGATAATTGAACCCGTGGCGCAACACTTTGATTACTGGCATTGGGCGAATAATATAGTCCCGATTAAAAATTATCTCGACTGGTTTTTGGTTAGCGGGGTAATGCTTTTTGTATTTGAGAAGTTTGGTTTTAGAAAACAGGGTATTGTTGCGCCGGTGTTTTTATTGGTGCAATTTGTGTTTTTCATGGTGTTGTTGGCTATTTGACTCACCCCGAGTACACTTTTTCGTTCCCTCTTTGTCGCGCAGCGAAAGAGAGGGAAGGTTGAGCGGCTGAGCGACAACCGGGTGAGTCAAAGCGCCAATGCATTGACGTATTGACTCACCCCGACTGCGCTGCGCTAGTCGACCCTCTCTTCGCCTTCGGCGGAAAGAGGGTGGGAAAACATGGAAATAAGAAGAAACATCAATTATACACCATCTAAATATTTTAACGTAATTTTGCACCATCATGGGGGCATATAATTTACAGGTAACTATCGACCAGGATTCGGGCTTTTGCTTTGGGGTGGTTTACGCCATTGATATGGCGGAAGAAATACTGGAAGAAGAAGGCTATCTGTATTGCCTGGGGGATATTGTACACAATGATGAAGAGGTTGAACGCCTGAAGGCAAAAGGCCTACGCATTATTGAGCATGAAGCGCTGAAGGATCTGCGTAACGAAAAAGTACTCATCCGCGCGCATGGAGAAGCACCTGATACTTATCGTACCGCTTTAGAGAATAACATTACGCTGATTGATGCATCTTGTCCGGTAGTATTAAAGCTGCAAAACCGTATTAAATCATCCTTCGATCAAAACGAAAAAATATTAATATTCGGCAAGCATGGCCATGCCGAGGTTATAGGTTTACAGGGCCAAACTAATAACGAGGCTTTGGTTTTTCAGGATATTGCAGAGCTGGATAATGTGGAATTACCACAGAACATCACGCTTTACAGCCAGACCACCAAAAGCATGGATAAGTTTTATGGCGTAAAGGATGAATTGATTGCCCGTGGCTATAACCTGAAAGCGAACGATACTATCTGTCGCCAGGTAAGTAACCGCGATAAGGATCTGCCTAAGTTTGCCAAAAAATTTGATAAAGTTGTATTTGTATCGGGTCGTAAATCATCAAATGGTAAGGTGCTTTATGAAGTATGCCTGAAAAACAATCCTAATACCTATTTTATCTCATCATCCGGCGAATTAGATTTTAACCTGTTTGCACCCGGAGATAGCGTGGGCATAGCCGGCGCTACATCAACACCAATGTGGCTGATGCAGGAAGTTAAGGCAGCACTGGAAGCGTTCTAGTTAAAAACAAATTCCATTTATAATTGTCATCTCGAACGGAGGGAGAGATCTTCTTCGATTTGCATAAACACCTTGTTTGTTGCAGAAGATTTCTCCTCGTACCTCGTCGAAATCGTAAATAGACTTACGAAGTTTTTAAAACTTCGTAAGTCTTACAGTTCAAGCGCATCAAATGCAAAAATCCCCCTCCAATATTAGTTTAATAATTGCCTTAATGGTGATGGGGTGCTGGGCTGCGTCTATTATTTTGCTGATGCAATGGCGTGTTAACTTCGCGAATCCCTTACTTTACCTGCTTATTTTAGTGCAGATGCATTTGTATACAGGTTTGTTCATCACCGCACATGATGCCATGCACGGCTCAGTGTCCCCCAACAAAACACTCAATAATCTGGTGGGATATGCTTGTACCCTGCTTTACGCATCGTTTTGGTACCCTAAGTTATATGCCAAGCACCATCAACACCATAACCATGTGCATACTGCCGAAGATCCGGATTACCATACGGGCAACTTTGTACAGTGGTATGTGCGGTTTATCCGCAATTATTTATCGGTGTGGCAAATAGTGGTGATGGCGGTACTGTTTAATTTTTTGAAGCTGTGGATTCCGCAGGCTAATTTGCTGCTGTTTTGGGTAGTGCCATCGTTATTAAGCACCTTGCAGTTGTTTTATTTTGGCACATACCTTCCCCATAAGGGCGAACATGATAATAAGCACCAATCGCGCAGCCAGGCTAAGAACCATGTGCTGGCATTTTTTTCCTGTTACTTTTTTGGCTACCACTATGAGCACCATGATGCGCCGTGGCTGCCGTGGTGGAAATTGTGGCGAGCTACCTCATCCACAACCACCTAACAGTATTTATTTAGTGCCTTAACCTGTTTGGGTTGTAAGCAATTAAATATTGCAAACCGCTTTCGGTTACGTTGTGTGTACCCGCTTTTTCGGCATTATATTTTACGTGTACCAACTGTGATTTAACCTGATGAAATAGCTCTGATAAAAACTCAGGTAACACCTTGGCTGATATGGTTGGGAAGTATTTCTTTTCGAGAGCTACCTTTTCCAGATCAGTTGCCAGGCTAAACTCCCATGTTTCATCGGGTTTAAAACCATTTTCAGTAGCGCAGTTGTTCAAATCGTATACATACATTTTCGCTTTGCGTTCAATCGTTTCGTTTATCATTATTTTTTCTTTTTTGTCAGGGGTGCAATTTCAGTTTTAGCGGTCGAGGTTTTACCTGACTGGTAGTC